>Ga0041059_1000393_pt1 | contig 32388 bp, 25 predicted proteins | sample AraColnosormetaG_FD_56232 | JGI IMG/M metagenome (GOLD analysis project Ga0041059, IMG submission 56232) | Arabidopsis roots microbial communities from North Carolina, USA - Col MF nosort | ecosystem: Host-associated > Plants > Roots > Unclassified | place: USA: North Carolina | collected...
TGGAGCTCATTGTTATCCTTGAATATTAATCGGAAGTGTTATTTTGGTTGATTGATCGATTGTTTGTGATTGAAGAAACAGATCCTAGTTTTTCTGTATCAGTAAGTAAGAAGAAACTTAGGATTTAACATGAAGCATCTCCTTAGGATTTATTCATGCCCACTTTAAGAAGACCTGAAAGTTAGAGAACTAGACTTAGGAAACAAACAGGTTCAGGTTTATTTGTATGTGAAAATTCAGTCTGGTTAAAACCAAGCTAAACGGGTTACCCATTACTGATGAACGGGTTTATTATTGATGAACATATAGTTGGGCCTTGTTATTTTGGCCCAACTGTTTTTTATTTTTTTGTCGTTTTGTCTTCCTCATACCGCCGGAGAAACCCTAACGTCAGAGAAAAGGGTTTGCATCCCCAAAGTTTACATTTTTACTTTTGAACTCCGTGCAGGTTTGTTGTGCTCATGTCTGAAGTAAATGTTCCGGTGTTCTGTTGCTGGAACGGTTGCATCAAGGATGGCACTAATGGCATATACTATGAAGGGTCCAATTATAGAATGACCACTGTGAAGGGAAAGACTAAGTTTAACGAATTGCTGGATCATCTGTATCAAGTTACTGGGTTAGATAGGAAGAGATCAAAGTTTGGTATAATCGGTAGATATCCTACAGATATTCAAGCGTTTAGGGTTAAGTATAAACCTCTTCCCGTGGTGGACGACACTAGTTTGGAGACTATGCTTGAGATTACAACCAAACATCCTTATATTAAAGACATTGACCTGTATTTGGAAGTGGAATCGACATCCGTTGGAGTTATTGATCCTGCTACTTGTTCATCGCCTTCAGACATTCTTGGTGGTTCTTCGAAAAGACAGAAGACCGATATACATGTTAAGTTAGAGAGGGAGACGGATAGAAACTCAGAATCAGATGGCGTGGTACACTTGGTTGATAGCAGCACTTTGAATAAAGATTCCATTTCTGGTCATGTTTCAAAACCGTGTATGTCTAGTTTGTGGCTTGACGATCATGACTTGCGAGTAGGATTGTGCTTTAAAGATGGCGATGAGCTGAAGAAGGCAGTGGACTGGTGTTCCCTTAAAGCTCAGCAAAAGTGTGTAGTACGAGAGACTGCAAAGGACGAGTATATCTTTGAGTGCATCAGATGGAAATGCAAGTGGTCACTTGGAGCCGCTAGAATGAAAAAGCACGGACTTGTCGAGATAATCAAGTATACTGGTCCACATACTTGTCATCCCATTGTTCCAGAAGATTTCAAATCAGAGTTTGAAACAGATGAGATTGAACGTGCGGTCAGGTATATGCCCACACAAACAATTTCAGAGTTGAAGAAGTGGTGGAAAAAAAAAATTGGCTATGAGCTTGAAACTTCTGATGTGCGGTTAGCGAAAGAGAAAGCTATCAAAAGAGTTTTTGGAGATTGGGATCAAAGTTTTGAAGATTTTCCCAAGTTAATGTCTGCCCTTTGTTCATCTAATGGACTCCTTGTGGACTGGAAGTATGATCTTTTTCCTAATCCTAATTTTGCATCCTTCTGTGGTGTGTTTTGGGCGTTCCCACAGTCTATAGAAGGGTTTCAACACTGTAGACCTCTGATCGTAGTGGATACCAAAAACTTGAACTGTGAGTACCAATTGAAATTGATGATTGCCTCAGGAGTTGATGCAGCCAACAAATATTTTCCACTTGCCTTTGCGGTTACTAAAGAAGTTTCTACTGATATTTGGCGTTGGTTTCTCACTGGAATCAGAGAGAAGGTTACACAAAGGAAAGGCCTTTGCCTCATTTCCAGTCCCCACCCCGACATAATTGCTGTTGTCAACGAATCTGGGTCTCAGTGGCAAGAACCTTGGGCTTATCACAGGTTCAGTCTGAATCATTTTTACTCCCAATTCTCTCGTGTTTTTCCAAGCTTCTGCCTGGGGGCTCGCATTAGGCGGGCTGGGTCCACGAGTCAGAAGGATGAGTTTGTTTCCTACATGAATGACATCAAAGAGAAGAACCCAGAAGCTCGGAAATGGTTAGACCAATTCCCTCAAAATCGGTGGGCTCTGGCTCATGACAATGGTCGGAGATATGGAATCATGGAGATAAATACAAAAGCTTTGTTTGCAGTTTGTAACGCATTTGAGCAGGCTGGTCATGTAGTGACAGGTTCCGTGCTTCTTCTATTTGATGAACTGAGATCCAAGTTTGACAAGTCTTTTAGTTGTAGCCGAAGTTCTCTTAACTGCGGCGATGTGTACACCGAGCCTGTCATGGACAAGCTTGAAGAATTCAGGACAACTTTCGTTACTTACAGTTACATTGTAACGCCCTTAGACAATAACGCCTTTCAGGTTGCAACAGCGTTAGATAAGGGTGAATGTATTGTTCAGCTGAGCGACTGCAGCTGCACATGCGGGGATTTTCAGCGTTACAAATTCCCATGTCTACACGCTCTAGCCGTCTGCAAGAAGTTGAAATTCAACCCTTTACAGTATGTAGACGACTGTTACACTCTTGAACGGTTAAAAAGAACTTACGCCACCATTTTCTCTCATGTTCCGGAAATGTCAGCTTGGCCGGAAGCTTCTGGAGTTCCGAGATTGCTTCCTCCTGTCATTCCACCGTCACCACCTCCATCACCTCCAACTTACGTATCAGGTACCAAATGCAGAACTACTCCTCTCGCTACTAAGAAGAAGAGCTGAAAGATGGATTTGAGTTTGCACCGAGCCGGGCATCTTATGACTTTAGGGAAGTAGGATTAATCTGGTTTCAGTTGTAAAACAAGCTACAAATATTCACGGGCTTTCTTCCGTCGGCCCAATTGATTTTTTTATATTTTTTTCTGTTATAAAATTTCGAAAAGCTATATTTCTCATTTCCCTGTAGACTGTAGTAGTTGTCTTCATCAGTGACCTGACCTGTAACAGTAACATCACCGGCGAAATCGTTAGCGAAGGTGAAATTACTTCCATTTCTGAAAGATCTAAGCTTTTTTCTGCGACACCCATTTCCAAATTCCCTGTTTTTCTTCTTTTCAGTTGCGTAAAACTTTACAAGTCTTAGTTTTGAGTATCACTGTTTAGGGTTTATGTTTTTGAATGAGTTTATCTGCTTCTATAGCTAGAAAGCTTTCTCCTTTTAGAGCTGTACATTACCGTTGATATTGAGCTTTATAGGGTTTTTCATTTTAGGAAGCTATGCCTAAATTTTTTACATTTTTTCTTTGAATTCACTGCAGATTTGTTGTGCTCATGGCGATTGAAACAGTCAGAGAAAAGGTTATGGTGTTGTGTCACTTGAATGGTTATATTAAGTATGGTGCTGATGGCGTATACTATGAAGGATCCATTCTTAAAAAGATCACAATTATGCGAAAGACTGCCTTAAGCAGATTGTTGGATAGGCTTTATCAATTGTTTGGATTAGATAAGCAGAAATCAGAGTTCAAAATCTTCGGTAAGTACCCTGTAGATGTTTCACCGGATCTCTTTACGTATGTACATTTTCCCGTGTTGAACGACTCTAGTTTGGAGACTATGCTTGAGGTTCCAAGGAATCATCCTTCTGTAAACAATTTGGAATTCTATTTGGAAGCTCAACCAACTTCTGATGCTGTCGTTGTTCCTGTTACTTGTTCATCGCCACTGGAAAGTCCTGATAGTTCCTCAAAAAGACAGAGGATCACACAACAAGAAATAGTGGATAATAATTCAGGCTCAGCTGGCATCTTGGTTAAAGTTGTCAATTCTGGTGCTTTAAAACCCTGTCTTCTGCCTAGACTGTGGATTGATGACGATCATGACATGCATTTAGGACTGTGTTTTAAAGATAGAGATGAGTTAAAGAAGGCAGTGGATTGGTGGTGCATTAGAAGGCGGCGAAATTGTATAGTAAGAGAGACCGAGAAGGAAATGTACACGTTTGAGTGCGTAAGATGGAAATGCAAGTGGTCACTACGGGCAGCAAGAATGGAAGAACACGGACTTGTTGAGATAACCAAATATACTGGCCCACATACTTGTAGTCATGAGTATCCAAATGATTTTGAGTCAGAGTTTGCAGCAGATGAGATTGAACGTGTTGTCAGGATACAGCCCACACTCTCAATTGCAGAGTTGAAGAAATGGTGGAAAGAAAAAACTGGCTATGAGCTTCAAACTTCCAAGATGCGGGATGGGAAACTGGAAGTAATCAAAAGAGTATTTGGAGATGAGGATCAAAGTTTCAGAGTCATGCCCAAGTTAATATCTGCATTTCACTCATCTAATGGGCTTCTCGTGGACTGGCAATATGATCTTTTTCCTAATCCTGATTTTGCATCCTTCCGTGGCGTGTTTTGGTCATTTTCACAGTCTATCGAAGGGTTTCAACACTGTAGACCTTTGATCGTCGTGGACACTAAAAGTTTGAACGGTAAGTACCAATTGAAACTGATGATTGCCTCAGGAGTAGATGCAGCCAACAAATTTTTTCCCCTTGCCTTTGCGGTTACTAAAGAAGTGTCTACTGATAGTTGGCGTTGGTTTTTCACTAAAATCAGAGAGAAGGTTACGCAAAGGAAAGACCTTTGCCTCATCTCCAGTCCTCTCCGGGACATAGTCGCTGTTGTTAATGAACCAGGGTCTCTGTGGCAAGAACCATGGGCTCATCACAAGTTCTGTCTGAATCATTTGCGCTCTCAATTCCTTGGCGTTTTTCGAGACTACAACCTGGAGAGTCTTGTGGAGCAGGCTGGATCCACGAATCAGAAGGAAGAATTTGATTCCTACATGAATGACATCAAAGAGAAGAACCCAGAAGCTTGGAAATGGTTAGATCAAATCCCAAGACATAAGTGGGCATTGGCTCATGACAGTGGTCTGAGATATGGAATCATAGAGATAGATAGAGAAGCTCTATTTGCAGTTTGTAGAGGCTTTCCTTATTGTACAGTTGCAATGACAGGGGGTGTGATGCTTATGTTTGATGAGTTGAGATCCTCTTTTGATAAGTCTCTTAGTTCTATTTATAGCTCTCTTAACCGCGGTGTTGTGTACACAGAACCTTTCATGGACAAGCTTGAAGAGTTCATGACAGATTCCATTCCTTACGTTATAACGCAGTTAGAGAGAGATTCATTTAAGGTCTCAGAGTCCTCAGAAAAGGAGGAATGGATTGTCCAGTTAAATGTCTCAACCTGCACGTGTAGGAAGTTCCAAAGTTACAAGTTCCCATGTCTGCACGCTCTAGCAGTCTTTGAGAAGCTCAAAATCAACCCTTTGCAGTATGTAGACGAGTGTTACACTGTTGAACAATATTGCAAAACTTACGCTGCTACATTTTCTCCTGTTCCGGACGTTGCAGCTTGGCCGGAAGATTGCAGAGTTCCAACACTGTTTCCTCCTAGTCAGCAGCTTAGTCCTAACACATAACTAGTAAGAAGAAGAGCTGGAAGTTAGATGGATTTGTGTCAAACCAAACCGAGCATTTTGGTTGATTATACTAGTGACTATGTAGTATCTTTTGACTTTAGGAAAGTAGGATAAGTCAGGTTCCGGTTATATAACGGAGACGTTATGTTTATGCTTGTTCATAAGCACTTTTTGGTGATCCCCTAAAAACCGATATGAAAACTAAGCTAAACTGGATTAGAAATGTGACGTCTTCTTCTTCTTCTTCTTTACGATCTCTTTCCCAATCTTATTGTAGCTTTCTTTTACTCTTACTCTCGCATCCATGCCTCTCTCGTAATATACAAATAGTATGTGTATGTGTGTTTTTAGCTTGTTTAATCAAGTTTCTTATCTGCAAAGGCTTAATGTGGACAAAAATCATCCTGCAAAAACTAGTTCTTTTCTACAACTCGTACTTACCAATTTTCTAATTCTAATGCATATATTGATTCTTAAAAACAAAATATTAAATCATTGGGACATTGAAAGTTAATTTTTGGCGGGAATGAAATTGAATGTTTTGCTAGTTTATAAACGGGCTCAAAACGGGCTTTCTTCTTTCGGCCCAATTGTACTTTATTTTATTTTTGTTCGAATAGGTGTGACATTTATGGCATATGAAAAAGTTAGGTGGTGTCTTCGTCATCGGTGACAAGTGGCTTCGTCACCGGAGAAGTCCTCAGCGACAGGCGAAATTAGTTGAAGTTCTTGCAAAATCCAAGCTTCTCTGCCACACCCGATCTGAAATTCTCCAGTTTTGAGTTACGTAGACCTTTACAAGTCTTAGTATTGAGTATCACTGTTTATTGTTTAGAGTTTATGTGTTTTGAATGGATTTATCTGCTTCTGTCGCCAAAAAGCTTTAGCCTTTATTTTTTAGACATGGAGTTCTCCATGGTTTCGTATGTTAAGAATTATGAGTTTAGGCCAAAATTTTTTACATTTTTCTTAGAATTCACTGCAGGACTGTTATGGTCATGGCGATGGAAACCTTGAGAGAAAGGTTCTACCAAGTATGGTCCTGATGGTGTTTACTATGAAGGATCCACTCCTAAAACGGTCAAGGTTAGGCAAAAGACTGCGTTAAGTACATTGTTGAATGGTCTTTATCCAATTTTTGGATTGCAGCTGCAGAAATCAGTGTTCAATATATTTTGGTAGGTATCCTGTAGTTGTTTCACCGGATCTCTTTATCTATCTACTTCTTCATGTAGTGAACGACACTAGTTTGGAGACTATGCTTGAAGTTCCAAGTTATCATCCTTCTATAAGAAATGTGGAGTTGTATTTGGAAGTGAAATCGACATCTGATAATGTTACTGATCATGCTGCTTGTTCATCCGTAATAGAATATCCCGCTAGTTCCTCGAATACACAGAGGACGCAACAACCCCAAGAAGCTACTGATTATGTGTCACATGCATCTGTGAAAGTAGAGAGAGATAATGGTTTAGAGGTTCAGGGAGTGGGTAACAGTAACGGGTGGATTGAAGACGAGGAAAATTCTGACTTCGGAAATGGTAGCACTCGTGGAGGTGGGGATGGAGAAATAACGGATAAAAACTCGGGTTCAGATGATGCACACAAGGTTTGAATGTGCCAGGCTTAGAGGTATTACCGTATGCGTGCTTATTAAGTAAAGGTGTTGTTGATTCGAGTGCTTCAAAACAGTGTACTTTGTCTAGTTTGTGGATTGATGATCATGAATTGCGTGTAGGGTTGTGTTTTAAAGATAGGGATGAGCTGAAGAAGGCGGTGGACTGGTGTTCCATTAGAGGGCAGCAAAAGTGTGTAGTACAAGAGATTGAGAAGGACGAGTATACGTTTAAATGCATCAGATGGAAATGCAATTGGTCGCGTCGGGCAGATTGAATAGAAGAACATGGACTTGTTAAGATAACTAAGTGTAGTTGGTCCACATACTTGTTGTTCTATTAAGCCGGAAAACTTCAACTTGTAATTTGCAGCAGAAGAGATTGAGTGTCTGATCAGGGTACAACCCACTCTAACAGCAGAGTTGAAAAGTTTGGTGACATGCTTAAAACTTCAAAGCTGCGGGCAGCAGAACAGGAAGTAATCAAAGATCAGAGTTTCAGAGTATTGCCTAAACTAATTGGCTGCATTTCACTCATCTAATGGGCTACTTGTGGACTGCAATATGAGCTTTTCCCTAATCCTGAATTTGCATCCTTCGGTGGCGCGTTTTGGGCGTTTCCACAGTCCATTGAAGGGTTTCAACACTGTAGACCTCTGATCATAGTGGATTCAAAAGACTTGAACGGCAAGTACCCTATGAAATTGATGATTTCCTCAGGACTCGACGCTGATGATTGCTTTTTCCCGCTTGCCTTTCCGCTTACCAAAGAAGTGTCCACTGATAGTTGGCGTTGGTTTCTCACTAATATCAGAGAGAAGGTAACACAAAGGAAAGACGTTTGCCTCGTCTCCAGTCCTCACCCGGACATAGTTGCTGTTATTAACGAACCCGGATCACTGTGGCAAGAACCTTGGGTCTATCACAGGTTCTGTCTGGATTGTTTTTGCTTACAATTCCATGATATTTTTGGAGACTACAACCTGGTGAGCCTTGTGAAGCAGGCTGGATCCACAAGTCAGAAGGAAGAATTTGATTCCTACATAAAGGACATCAAAAAGAAGGACTCAGAAGCTCGGAAATGGTTAGCCCAATTCCCTCAAAATCAGTGGGCTCTGGCTCATGACCAGTGGTCGGAGATATGGAGTCATGACGATAGAAACAGAAGATTTGAGGGCAATTTGTGAAAGCTTTCAGTCTCTTGGTCTATCAGTGACAGCGAACGCACCTGCACATGTGGGAAGTTTCAATCGAAGAAGTTTCCATGTATGCACCCAGAAATGGTGCAAAGGATTGTTAACTTGTGTCATTCACAAATGTTGGATGCAATGGAGCTGACTAGGAGAATGCACCTTACACGCCCACTCAGTGTTCTCTTATCTCTAGACCTGAAACTAACTTGCTGTGTAATTCGAGTTACAAAAGGTTAAAGGAAGAATTAGGAAGATACATATAACATGAATGTTGCCAGAAGTTCAGGGAACTTGAATATTCTTTTGGTTCTTGGTGGAAAATATCCAACAGATGAACAATTTGACATTATTTCACACTTTGATTCTAGCAACTCTGTAACACCATCATGGGTTATTGTTGATGTACATAAATATATATTACAAATCTGTATACCATTGGTTCAAATTGTTACAACATTTGTTTGAAGCACACCTGCAGCAATAATACACAGGATGCAAAACGAAGAGCGAAACTATATGACGCCAACGATAGACATAAACAGTTACAGTCATCATGAAAACAGAATTATATGGTACAGCAAAAATTACACTAAGAGGCAAGAGTCTCACCGACGACGATGAGAGAGTTTACGGTTAGACCTCTTTCCACCGGTTGATTTCGATGTGGAAGAAGTCGAATCTGTCAGGGACGAATTTCCTAATTCCAAATTGTCCTCACTAAAGGCCTTCTTTAGTGTCTCTTGTATTTCCATGTACCTTTGCTTCTTTTGTAGTCGTTTCTCAGCAGTGTCGTCTTCTCCGCAAGCCAGTTGAGTCAAGTCCTCACAGTTCATAATCTGGTCGAGCACTGCCGAACAGCGCAGGAAGAATCGTTTCCCGAGTTCCACTGATGATAAAAAAACAAGGTCAGACAGCAAGTAACAAAACCATGTTTAAAGATCATTTAGTTTTGTTTTTTGTGATAAGGAGTCCGATGAAGTGGGTGAGAATCCATACCGGTTTTAGAAAGCGCTTTTAGTCTACTTTGATGCTCTTCTAGGATTCTGAAAGGTGCTATCTTTACACCCGGTGATGTTCTCTTCGTACCAGTGAGACGGTCAGGCTCGAGGCTAGTCACTATGAACTCACATGTTCCCTTCATTTCGGCGATCTCCATTGCAGCTTGTGCTTCCGTTGGAAAAAGACGTTGAGCAAGTGCAACTAAACAGTGGACGACACAAAGAATAGTTATCATTAGTTCACTCAGTTTCCTAATAGAGAGGACATAAATTTAATTCAAACATATAAGAAATAAGACTTGATAGATACCTCTATTTTCAAGATCGAGCAGCGTCATCTTCAATTCATCGGCCGCCACTGCAAAAGAGGGAGGAACATCTCTAGGAATTTGTTCTCGTTTGTCTTCTTGCTCTAGTATTTCTACACATAGTCGGCCTTTGAGAGAATGCTTGCATTGCTCCGGGATATTATTACATTCAACCGCCATAGTGGCTTGTTTTGCGATCATGAGTGCGGTTCTACCTTCCAAAGTTGCTTCTGATGCACTTGCACCTTTTTCCAATAGAGATAGTATCAATTGTGGCTCCTTCCGCATCGCAGCAACATGAAGCACCGTATATCCCCTCGGATTCCTATGGTTGACATCGGCAAGATCAAGTTTTAAAAGATCTGTTGCGGTCTTCACATTGCAATATGCAACAGCGAAATGAAGAGCACACGCATCATCTAGATTGGTGTGATCCTCTTTCAAAAGCAACTTGACTAACTCAATATCATCCGAGTCAAGTGCCTTATGTACATTCGAGACATGTTTCTTTACTTTAGGTACCTCCAAACCAAGCTCTTTACGTCTATCAATTATCTCTTTAACAAGCTCTTCCGGCAATGACTTTTCAAGACTAACCATATCTACATTAGACTTGACAATAATCTCTTTACATCTATCCAATAGCTTCATACAAGCTTTACCACATATATTAGCAAGCTTGAGTATAACCAATGTGTCCTCTATAACAACTTTGTCTACAACGTCCAATAAGTGCCTCTGAAATACAAATACAAGTACTCAAGTAAGAACATATTCATGAATGTGTAACCATAGCTTAATGCAGATGGTGTTTTACCTGATAGAGAGTAATTAATTCAGGGATCTTGAAGATGAAAGCCAAATAGAGAACCTCCAACATGAAATCCACCGCCGGCCGGCAAGCCACGTGGCAGCAATTCTCGTCTGCGCATTCAGAAACTCCTTTAGGCGGCGGTCTCACTCTGCTGCTGTAAACATAAGCCAAAACAGTCACAACCGAATCGAAACCGACTTCGTAATCCTTGGCAATCTCCTTAAGCTCGAGCTTCACGGCGGCGGTGTTGTTGGAGTCTTTCTCCTTCTTAGCGGCGGCTAAAGCGCTCTTGAAGAAAGAGCTTCTCGCTGACAAAACGCACCGGTGGAAAGAAACTTCCCGGCCGTCGGAGAGAACAAGCTTAGCGTCGCTGTAGAAATCATCCGGCGAGTCAAAGACGGATTCGAAGCTGTTGGAGAGCAATTGCAGAGCAGATACATCAGGTCCGGTGAGTACTTGTTCGGCGGCCAGATAAACAATAGAGGAGTCGGTGTTATCGGTAGCGACGAAACTAGTGCTGCTGATTTCATAAGAATCGGCGAATCCATCAATGGTGGTGTCCATCAACAGGTTCCGATGAATTGAAATTCACAAATTAAAGAGATCTCTGCTAATCAACGAAGAGACCTTATCAACTGGATTTGGTTAAAGATCGAAGATAACCATTGACGAGCAGAGCCAAGTCAAGTCAACGAGAGTGGTGGTGAGATATGAAGAAGCATCCTCGTCCCACGGTTTACATTTCACCAAAACCGGTAAATTTCCAGGAAAGGAATCTTTGTCAGAGATCTTTTTTAAAAAGATATAACAGGAAGCTAAACCGGTTCGGGTTATAAATGTTAGTATTTATACCGGAGACATTTTGTGTTGCTAATTTTTGTATATGAGAAGTTCAATCCGGTTCGGTAAGCCCCTGAACCAAACTAGATTTGGAGATGATATAAATATATAAAATTTATTTTTCATCCGGTTCGTTATTTTCATATAAATATATAAATATTATTTTTTAAATTTAAGAATTAGATTTACATGTGAAAGTTACATTTCTGTTTATTTTCTTTGAAGTAAAATGATAAAGGGAACGTATATTAAGTTTCATGCTTTATTCACATAAGTTTTGTAATGTATATTATATTTTTCGTTTATTGAAAAAGTAATTTTCAGTGTTCAGCATGTTTACACTATAATTAAATCAAGTCGAATATTTCCTGGAACTATTCTCCTTGTTCTATAGCAAATGAAAACGCTCTTCACAACAAAATCATTATAGATATAGGAATAAATTACATTAAAAACATGAAAGTCATAATGAATATATTTTTTTAATTAGGATTTGATTTAAAAACAATTATTGTATACATATAAAAGACTTCTTTAGTTATTTGCCTTCAACTTCTCGTTCTGAATCATGCGATAAATCAGCTTTTTCAATAACTACGACGTAAAAGCAAATTCATAACACGTCTAAACAAATTTGGCTCATCCTTCACTTGATTGGTGTTTTCCGGACTCGATGTTGCTGGAAACTGAGAAGAAGAAGGAATCTGCATAATCACCTCTTGGTTCCTCACCGGTAGACTCATTTTGTTGGATCGAAAACGATCGAGATCAGAAAATGAAAAGATAGGTTAAAGATGCCTATGAATACAACAACGTAAGATTATGTTGAATAAACAGAGTACTTTATATAGGAGTTATAATAAGGTAAATAAATTATTGCTTTCCGCGTTTTTTACTTTTGTATTTCTTAAATGATAAGTTAAATTAGGATAAGATTTGTATGATTTTAAGTAAATTTACAATAACTCTCTATAACTCAATAGCATCACATATTTAATTAATTTTACTAATTATCTTTTGAACAATTTTATGAAATAGTTTTCTTTTAATTAATTTTTTAAAATGATATATTATAAAATTTAATTGAATCAATCTGATATAATTTTTTTATCTTCTACCATCTATTATAGTTGATAAATATTGTGATAAACTTTAGATAAACACCCAATTGCCAAATATTTAATAAATTTTGTGTACCATGCGTTTTTTTTGGAGAATATATATACGTGGACAGCATACCGTACATATATTGTATAAAAGCTTATAAAACATAGATACGGGTTATATTGGTAAGCTATAAATATATGTAAACAATAGTAAGATATTACGTGTTGTGTCTAAATATGTGTTGCTTTAGATATTATTGTATATCTAATATATTAAAATATCTTTTATTAACTAATATATTATTTAAGAGAGAAAATTGGGACACTATTTTCTATACAGTAACTGTTTTCAACTATAAACAGGAACCCTTGATATAATAAAATAACTAGCCAAAAAATCAGATTAAATATTCATAAAACAATGTTTGGTATTATTACATAAACCTAAGAAACAAAATTCAATATTCCTTTTTACCTTATAAAAAACAATTAAACATCACTAGATATATTTATGCCCCACAATGAGCGAGCCAATTGAGACTTGAGACTTGAGATCCTTGTCAACTACGTTTGCATTTGTCGGCCCATTTTTTTTATTTTTTTTTTAAAGTGTCGGCCCGTTGCTTCTTCCGTTCAGATCAACCCTCTCGTAATCAGAACAAAACGGAAAACAAACGAAAGAACAATCAGATCCCTCTTTTTTTGCATAAACTAAATTCAACTTCTCTGCGTTTATGTTGTAGAGGCAACCACGATCACTACTACGAAACAATACAACGTCGTTGCTTGGAGTCCACGTAATCAAATCTACTCCAATGCTTTTAATATCTTTCACTTTAACCCACGACTTTTCAAAACTGCTCTTTAAAACCCATAACTCGTGAACATCTTCTTGATCTTTGTTTGTCCACTGACGAATAGCACCTAGCTTCCCTTCGTATCTGACTAATCCTGAGAAAACATCAGAGTTCGGAGTATGGAAGAAGGACCAAGTTTCGGTTTTGAGACAAAACCGGATCACATTGTTGTTCCGTGATATCCAATGCAAGAACCCCGAAACTTGTATCGGGTTGGAAAAAATTAATCTGTCTGTTTTTGGTAGACGCAAATTTTCTAATCTCTTCCAGGTAAACGAATCAGAATCGAAAACTTCGCACATAAAAGTTCTGTGATTCAAATGGTAGATACCCCGAGACATACACATACGCCGAGACTGCGAAAGCCTTTGTATTTTATACCGGAAAGGGTTCAATCCGATTACCGCTAAACCCAATGACATATCCCAACCCTTCACTTCTGGCTTTGGTATGACCTGATACTGTTTAGTGGTTGGTTTGAAGACTATGTATCCACGTGATGGTTTTGTATACTTAACACAAAGCAATATCCCATGACTTGCATCACAAGCTTCGATCTTTATCATTCCGGGTGGCAGAAAGTCGATGGAGACTCCATTGTTTTGTAAATCACTCCTCTCATGGACAAAACTGGTTCGAAGTTCGTGTCCTTTTACTATGTAGTGTTGTATGAAGTATCCCGAAATACGATTGGTTCTAAGGAGATTAAGATTGACAAACCATGACTCGTAGCTTCTCTTGTTGCACTCTTTATTCAGGAGCCTGAATTTTCCGATTTTTGACGCCGGAAGATAAGAAAGAAATTCTTGGATCATGTCTTGATTTATCACCGGAGAACTCATGATCCTGTCGGGAATAAAGAGATGAGCACGATCACTGAATGAGAAATGAAAAAATCAGGATCGGTAGAGAACAACTTATGATGAATAAAGTGTTTATATATCCTTTCTTTGTTTAAGGAAAGTATCAAAATTTGCCTTTTTCTTCGCTAGTCCTAAAACAAACAAATTAACCAAAAGATAAAATCTTTCATGATTAATGTTACTTGTGATACCTTAAGCCAAAACTTTATCTTTAGACTTTTAACCAAATCTACAGTAATTTAATTGCTAGACTTAGGAAACAACTTTTTTTTTTACCCAACAATCTTTGGATTTTAATTGTTTTTTTTTCTACTAATAGATTAACAACTCATTATATAATAATGTTTCTATCATAATTGACAATTCTTTCTTTTTAATAAACATCCAGCTTGTATAATAATCCACAAGTCAATTTCACCATTTTGGCCAATTTATTTTCTTATAAAAATTAGCACAAAAAAGATTATCATTGTTTAGCAGATTTAATTTCTAATTAACTTACGTAATTTCCATTTTCCATAGATTTATCTTTCTTTTTATTTCCTTAGTTATCTTAGTACTTTCTTAGTTTCCTTAGTAATTTTAAATTTTAAGATAATATATTGAAATTAAAAGAAGAAAAAAAACTCTAGTTATACTTTTGTTAAATGTTTCATCACACTAACTAATAATTTTTTTTAGTTAAATTACAATATATAAACACTGAAGAAAGTTTTTGGCCCACACTTTTTTGGGATCAATTAGTACTATAGTTAGGGGAAGATTCTGATTTAAAGGATACCAAAAATGACTAGTTAGGACATGAATGAAAACTTATAATCTCAATAACATACATACGTGTTACTGAACAATAGTAACATCTTACGTGTTTTGTCCATATATTTGTTGCTTATAAATATATTCATATAACAATGTTTGCATTAAGCTTTTAAGAAGCACAAAACCATATAACAAAATTAAATATTCCTATCCCTACCAAAAAAAAAAATTAAATATTCCTACAGCCTTGTTGATTATTTTATGCCCTACGTTGAGCCTTGTTGACTAGTTTGCATTTGTCGGTCCATTTCTTCTTCCGTCCAGATCAACCCTCTCGTAATCAGAACAAAAGGGGAAACAAACGTAAGAGGCAAAATCCTTGTTTGTATGAACTAAGTTTAACTTCTCTGTGTTTAAGTTGTAGAGGCAAACATGATCCCAACTAGAAAGCATTACGACGTCGTTGCTTGGTATCCACGTAATATGCTCTACTCCAATGCTTTCAATATCTTTCACTTTTTCCCACGACTTTTCAAAACTGCTCTTTAAAACCCATAATCTGTGAACATCTTCTTGATTGTTGTTTATCCAGTGACGAATAACACCTAGCTTCCCTTCGTAGCTGACTAACTCTGGGAATAAACCAACGTTTGGAGTATGTAAGAAAGACCAAGTTTCGGTTTTGGGACATAACCGGATCACATTGTGGTTCCATGATCTCCAATGCAAGAACCCTGAAGCTTGTACCGGGTTTGAAAGAATTAGACCGTCTGTTCTCGGTAGACGCAAATTTTTTAATCTCTTCCACATAAACGAATCGGAATCAAAAACTTCGCACGCAAAAGTTCTGAGATTCCGAGTCATACCAGGCGATTTCGAAAGCCTAAATATTTTATACCGGAAAGGCTGCAATCCGGTTACCGTTAGACCTAATGACTTATCACAACTCCTCACTTTTGGGTTTGGTATGATCTGATACTGTTTTGTTGTTGGTTTGCAGACTATGTATTCCGGTATTGGTCTTGTATCATTATAACAAAGCAATATCCCATGACGTGCATCACAAGCTTTGATCTTTACCTCTCCTTGTGGCAGAAAATCGATGGAGACTCCTTTGTTATCCAAATCTCTCCTCTCATGGAAAAAACTGGTATCAAGTTTGTATCCTCTTTCGTAGCGTTCTAGGAAGTATCCAGAGATATTGTTGGTTCGATGGAGATTTAGGTTGACAAACCAAGACTCGTAGCTTCTCTTGTTGCACTCTTTATTGATGAGCCTCAATTTTCCGATTTCGGACCCCCGAAGATAAGAAAGAACCTCTTGGATCGTGTCCTGATTTATCACCGGAGAACTCATGATCTTATTGGAAAAAAGAAAGAAAGAGATGAGCACGATCAGTGAATGAGATATATAGAAATCAGGATTGGTAGAGAACCGACGATGATGAATATACAAGTGTTTATAAGTATCACAAATTGCCTTTTTCTTCGCTAGTCCCAAAACAAGCAAATTAACCAAAGATAAAATCTTCATTAATGTTTTCCTTTTTCTTCGCCAGTCCCAGATAAAAATATATATAAAATATTTCATTAGGTTACTTGTAGTACCTTGAGCCCAAAGTTTCTCTTTTGACTTTTAACCAAATTAACAGTAATTTAATAGCTAGACTTAGAAAACAACATTTTGTATATATATTCTTTGACATCAAAATTCAACAATCTTTGGGTTTCTATAGTGTTTTTTTTCTTATTCTAATAGATTACCACTCATTATATCATATACAAAGTGTTTCCTTTTCAATCAACATCCATTTTCTTTAAAAATTAGCAAGTTTGTTCTTATATCATCATTCAGCAGATTTCTTAATTAAACTTAGTGATTTCCATTTTGCACCTATATGTTTCTCTTTCTTAGTTTAGTACTTTAAATTTTCATATATATAATTTATTAAAATTAAAAGTAAAAACTCCAGTTTAACTTATGTTAAATGTTTCATCACACTAAAAGAGCATTAAGTAATAAATATTTTAGCTTTATGAAAAAAAATATCAAATCACTGAAGACATTTGTTGGCCTATACTCTATTTTTTATTTGGCCAATTAGTAATAGACTAATAGTAACTCATATGATATCTCTCTAATTCTGGCGAAACGAATATTCTGATTCTAAAGATAGTAAAAATGAATTTTGATGAAGGGAATACTATTTCACACACCTAGAAAGAGTAAGGTAGAAACCTTTTTTTTTTTGGTCAGATTCTTGTATCAAGAAGTTCTCATCGATCCTCTCATCAGAAACTTGAGCAAAAAAAATAAAGTTTGTGTGATCATAACGTGTATGATCCTCCACGGCTTTTAGAGATATGTGCAAAACAATGTGAGAGAAGGAAAGATAATCAACTATGTAAACTTTTATTTTATCATATCTTGCGAATTGCAAACTAATGATCTTCTTTTTTTTTATCTTCAAAATTTCTATCTTCAACCTAATTACCTAAACGTAGCATTTTTTTAATAACATCCACCTGAATACATAGCTTAAAAATGATACGAACATTGACTTGTATAGAGTATAACAACTAATGATTTCAATTCTTCTTTTTTTTTCCGGTTAAGACTCCATATATTATTCTACGGATAAACGCTCTCGTTTAAAGAGAACCAATCGGGAACCGTTGAACTTACATGGGAAAAACAAAATCCGCGAATTCTTGCATATTTCGCAAGATAGTCTGCTCGGATATTACTAGTACGGGGAACATGCATAATATTAAAAGATACAAGTTGATTCTTAAAACACTCAAAATCTTTTAACTCTGATGCAAAAATGGGCCAATCCTCCGGCGTATTAACCATAGTGATAAGATAAGATCAAACCGTCTTGACAAAGACTTCCTTGATTGATAAGTCTACTAAGCACTTTAAGGCCCAAACTAATGTGTCTAGTTCTGCATGAAGCGGTGATAAACAACGACGTGAACCTTTCAATCTTAAATGAAACAATCTTTTCCCAATGGTGAAAATCCACCCATGACCGCTCCGCGAATCGGTTGTATGCCAAGACCCATCAATGAAGCAGATTGGGGAAGCCATATCTATATGTTGCCCTTCCAAACTTGGCCTGGTAAGAATTGTTTTGTTCTATGTGTTTGTTACTCGTTTATTTGTTGTTAAGAATTGCCGATATATTTGCCAACTAAAGTACATTAAACCAGCATATGAAGTATAATTAACGTTACAAATGAAGATTCTATCTTCAATTTTGCTTCTTACAATTTTTTCCAAAATAGTCATTTTTTCTTTTAAACAAAGTAACAAACCTCACTGGTTTACTCTTGTTTTTTAAGTTAAACATTCAAATTCTAGTTGGAAGGTCAAAGATTCAAATGCGTAAAAGAATTCAAATAATAGACTAATATCAGCCTTAATGTTATCTTCATTTTGGTCTGAATCAGCCTTAATTTATTAGTTTGTTTTTGTTAAGAAGACTTGGGAAATAAAAATTATAAAATGGTCAAAATGGATTAAGGTCGAGACCATAAAACGACGACGTATAGATCGAAAAAGTGAATAAAACGTCGGACCGAAACACACCGTAGTTATTATTAATTGTTACCTTTTTAACTTAAATCAAACTCTAATTAAGTACAAAATCAATTAATTAATAATTATGACGAAACTCGCGGGAACACTTCATAAAATGGTTCCCAAATAATGCGGACAAAAAAAAAAATCTGACGAAAACGTAACACTTTGATGTTTGATCAAACAAAAAAAAAAAGTCCTGGAAAAAATTATTTAGCTTCGTCTGCAAAACCGTTACAGAGAGACAGCGAAAACCTGTGGGGAAAAAATTTTAGAAGCAACCCAAAAGAGAAGAGAAGAAATTTATTTCTTTTTCTCCCTCTCTCTCTCTTTTGAAGCTTCTTCTGATTCAAAGTTTTACAGGTAAAGATCGATTTTTTATTTTTCTCTTCGAATTTATAGTTTGAACCCTAATTTTGAGATGGATTCATAGTCAGGTTGGAGAAGATTGTTGATGTTTTGGTTTGATTCGATTAGTCAATCCTATGATTTCATATATTCCAAGAGAATTCATAAATCCTTGAACCAAAATAAGGATCTTCATTTCAGGTTTTTTTTGTCCCTCCATACCTTTATATTGCTGGATCTAGATTTATGAATCATATCTATCAATGGTTTTCTCAAAGCTTGAATTTTTTCTTCTTTTTATTCCAGCTTTCTAGAGAAATTGAGAAAGCCTGTGATATGTGATGGAGCAATTCAGGCAAATCGGAGAGGTTCTAGGAAGCTTAAACGCGTTAATGGTATTACAAGACGATATCTTAATCAACCAAAGACAATGTTGTTTGTTGTTAGATATTTTCAGTTTGGGTTTCAACACCGTAGCCGAAGAGATCAGACACAACTTGAAGCTTGAAGAGAAGCATACTAAATGGAGAGCTCTTGAACAGCCTTTGAGAGAGCTTTATCGAGTTTTTAAAGAAGGCGAAATGTATGTTCGGAATTGTATGTCTAATAAAGATTGGTGGGGTAAAGTTATCAACTTTCATCAGAACAAAGATTGTGTTGAGTTTCATATACATAATCTGCTTTGTTACTTTTCGGCTGTGATCGAAGCCATCGAGACCGCGGGTGAGATTTCGGGTCTTGACCCTTCTGAGATGGAGAGGAGGAGAGTTGTGTTTTCAAGAAAGTATGATAGGGAGTGGAATGATCCCAAGCTGTTTCAGTGGAGGTTTGGGAAACAGTATTTGGTACCGAGGGATATTTGCTTACGGTTCGAGCATTCGTGGAGAGAAGATAGGTGGAATCTCGTTGAGGCATTGCAAGAGAAGAGGAAGTCCAAGAGCGATGAGATTGGCAAGACTGAGAAGCGTTTAGCTGATTTTCTGTTGAAGAAACTAACGGGACTAGAACAGTTTAATGGTAAGCTCTTCCCCAGTTCGATACTTGTTGGTTCTAAGGATTACCAAGTGAGGAGGAGATTAGGTGGTGGTGGTCAGTACAAGGAGATTCAATGGTTAGGGGATAGTTTTGTGTTGAGACATTTTTTCGGTGATCTTGAGCCGTTGAATGCAGAGATTTCTTCTCTGTTATCGCTTTGTCATTCGAATATACTTCAGTACCTTTGTGGATTCTATGATGAAGAAAGGAAAGAATGTTCTCTTGTTATGGAGTTAATGCACAAAGATTTGAAAAGCTACATGAAGGAGAATTGTGGACCTAGAAGAAGATATCTTTTCTCTGTTCCCGTTGTTATCGATATAATGCTTCAAATCGCGAGAGGGATGGAGTATCTTCATTCAAATGAGATTTTCCATGGAGATTTGAATCCAATGAACATTCTTTTGAAAGAGAGAAGTCACACCGAAGGTTACTTCCACGCGAAAATCTCGGGTTTCGGTTTAACCTCAGTTAAGAATCAGTCTTTTTCTCGGGCTTCCTCTAGACCAACCACACCTGATCCTGTAATATGGTATGCACCTGAAGTTCTAGCAGAGATGGAACAAGATCTCAAAGGTACAGCTCCAAGATCAAAGTTTACACATAAAGCTGATGTCTATAGCTTTGCTATGGTGTGTTTTGAGCTTATAACCGGTAAAGTTCCATTTGAAGATGACCATCTTCAAGGCGATAAAATGGCTAAGAACATAAGAACGGGAGAGAGACCTCTCTTCCCATTCCCTTCACCAAAATACCTTGTTAGTCTAATCAAACGGTGTTGGCATTCAGAACCGAGTCAGCGTCCAACATTCTCTTCGATTTGCCGGATCCTCCGCTACATCAAGAAGTTCCTAGTGGTGAATCCGGACCACGGTCACCTTCAAATCCAAAACCCTCTAGTTGATTGCTGGGATTTAGAAGCAAGATTCTTGAAAAAGTTCTCAATGGAGTCAGGTTCTCACGCAGGATCAGTGACACAAATACCATTCCAGCTTTACTCATACAGGATTGCAGAGAAAGAGAAGATGAGTCCAAACTTTAACAAAGAAGAGAATTCAGATGCAGGGGAATCTGTTTCTGAAAGTGTTTCAGTAGTTGAAGAGCCACCAACAACAATGCCAATGTATACTAAGTCATTATGCTTAGATGCAATATCTGAATACTCAGATACAAGATCAGTCTACTCAGAAGCTCCAATCAAAAAGACATCAGCTTTAAAGAAAAGTGGTGACACCATCAAAAACAGAAGAAATTCAATCTCAGGTCAGATAAGCCAAACCACATAGAACTAAAGCTCTCTGATGGATCAAACCAAATAGATTAATCATCCTTTTCAATTGCAGGTTTAAGGTCTCCAGGATCATCGCCTATAAAACCGAGATCAACACCTAAAGTATCATCACCACTAAGTCCATTTGGAAGAAGCAGCAGCAACAAAGCAAACAAGGATACAAGATTGCCTTTGAGTCCTATGAGTCCACTGAGCCATGGAAGACGTAGACAACTAACTGGTCCTGCTTCAGACTCTGAGCTTACATAGCTTTGAAACACACATCGTGGTTTTTTCAAGAATCTTAAACTAACAAAAAGTTTTCAGAGTTAGTTCCCATAACATACCCTTTTTTGTCTAACCTCTTTAATACCATTTTTTTTTTGTATGTGTAAAATTTTGCTTTCGTTAGATACTTCTCTCTAAGCTTCTGCAAGTTCACATTTTTATTGTACCCTTTTTCGCCTTAAGTCTTTATTCCGATTTTGGAACTCCTATGTTCGAAGTTTTGCTCGATTAAAGATTGGATTTTTGCGTTTACCTGTAATGGCCTCGCAGACGCAGTTACGTTTGATTATCTATGAGTTCACGAGGAAAATTCAAACGAGATTGAATACCCAGAAGCTGCATAGCTTTGTTACCAAGTCCAAACTCGCGCGCGACCCATATTTCGCGACGCAACTTGCCAGATTCTATGCGTTAAACGATGATCTTATATCTGCTCGCAAACTGTTCGACGTATTTCCTGAGAGAAGTGTTTTCCTTTGGAACTCTATTATTCGAGCTTATGCTAAAGCTCATCAATTTACTACTGTTTTGTCACTCTTCTCTCAAATACTGCGTTCTGATACAAGACCTGATAACTTCACCTATGCGTGCTTAGCTCGTGGCTTTTCAGAGAGTTTTGATACAAAGGGACTGAGATGTATTCATGGGATTGCAATTGTGTCTGGTCTTGGTTTTGATCAAATTTGTGGCAGTGCAATTGTTAAAGCTTATTCAAAAGCTGGACTTATCGTTGAAGCAAGTAAGTTGTTTTGTTCAATACCAGATCCAGATCTTGCTCTTTGGAATGTTATGATTCTTGGATATGGATGCTGTGGATTTTGGGATAAAGGAATCAATTTGTTTAACTTGATGCAACATCGAGGACACCAACCTAATTGTTATACAATGGTAGCCCTAACAAGTGGTTTGATTGATCCTAGTTTGTTACTCGTTGCTTGGTCTGTTCATGCATTTTGCTTGAAAATCAATTTAGATTCTCATTCTTATGTTGGTTGTGCTTTAGTGAACATGTACTCGAGATGCATGTGCATTGCTTCTGCTTGTAGTGTGTTTAATAGCATCTCTGAGCCTGATTTAGTTGCGTGTTCTTCTTTGATAACTGGTTATTCGAGATGCGGGAATCACAAGGAGGCTTTGCATCTGTTTGCTGAGCTGAGAATGAGTGGTAAGAAGCCAGATTGTGTTCTTGTGGCGATTGTATTGGGGTCTTGTGCTGAGTTATCGGATTCAGTCTCCGGAAAAGAAGTGCACAGTTATGTTATTCGACTAGGACTAGAACTTGATATAAAGGTTTGCTCTGCTCTTATAGACATGTACTCAAAATGTGGGCTTCTAAAATGCGCGATGAGTCTTTTCGCAGGAATTCCAGAGAAAAACATTGTTTCTTTCAACTCCCTTATTTTGGGTCTTGGCTTGCACGGTTTTGCTTCCACTGCGTTTGAAAAGTTCACTGAGATCCTTGAGATGGGATTGATACCGGACGAGATCACTTTCTCTGCTCTTCTTTGTACTTGTTGCCATTCAGGTCTTTTAAACAAAGGTCAAGAGATCTTTGAGAGGATGAAGAGTGAGTTTGGTATTGAGCCGCAAACAGAGCATTATGTTTACATGGTTAAGCTAATGGGAATGGCAGGAAAACTAGAAGAAGCATTTGAGTTTGTAATGTCATTACAAAAACCAATTGATTCAGGAATTTTGGGAGCACTATTGTCATGTTGCGAAGTTCATGAGAACACTCATTTGGCTGAAGTTGTAGCAGAGAATATACACAAGAATGGAGAAGAGAGAAGAAGTGTTTACAAAGTGATGCTCTCTAATGTGTATGCAAGATATGGGAGATGGGATGAAGTAGAAAGGCTTAGAGATGGAATATCAGAAAGCTATGGAGGGAAATTGCCAGGCATTAGTTGGTTTTAACTGCCAAGAACAACAGGTAATGGCTTGATTGGGTTTTATTTTGATATAAATGAAAAGGTTAGGATTTTTGAGTACACATCATGTCTTCTAATATTGGTAAACAAAAAAGACCATTACATTAAATTTATTTATCCTTTTTTCTTCTTATCACAACTTCTAATATAGCTCAATCTTCTAATATTGCTCTCTCTCTTTCTGCTAAAATTCTCTCTTTCTAATTTAAAAATCATAATTAGATTTAAATCATTGTTTGGTTTCAGCTTTCCAAGGAAGGCGAAGAAACAACTATTCGATCTCACACCTGGTAATATTTTCAAATCTTTTTTTTTCCTGTCAATTTTGAAGAAATGTGAATTTGTTGAGAAAGTGTGGTTAATTTTGAAGAAACAATGTAAATCGTAGAATACAGTTTGTTCTTTTTTCCAGTCTTTCTGATCGAAATCGTTTCAGTGGTCTCTTTATTTTGATTGATCCCCATTTGTATCGTTACGTGAGATCGTTCTCTTATTCTGGTTTTTTGTGAAGCTTTCTTGGGGTAAAAGTAATCAGATATGTGGTTCATTGCCATTTTACAGGACAAAAGATTATTTCTCCCATCAATGCATAAACAAAAGATTATTGTCACGTATAATAATGACAGAGGTTTCCTTTTGGATATATATGATACTGAACATTTCTGATTCTCCCTATTTTGTGTGTTTGCAGGACATTTTATTGATCTTTCTGTTTGGTAAGGTTCAAATGCAGAGGCGAGAACGAGGATCGTAAGAATGGAGCGAGCAAAAACAGGTAAGATTTGCTTGACTTGATGCTCAATGGAGATTAAATCGCTGAAAATATCATTTTTCGTCTTTGAAAATTGTTTATGTAAGGTTTTGTTAGTTCTCTTTTTATCTCTGCAGAAGTGGAGAAGAAAGTTTCAAGACTTTTAAAGTTCATCCAAAACAAAAACAGGATTCCAAGGGATTCAAAGAGAGAGCTTCTAGGGATTGTTAACGATCTTCAAGAGCAGTGTCAGTCTCTCTATTCTCTATGTGATAATTTCCAACAAGATTTAGATCCGAAAAGTGGTGGCAGAAGAAAAGGGATATCACGTGTTGCTTCATCGAGTTCGGATTTGGAATATTACTCTTCAGAGGAAATAGATAATGTTGTTGAGGAAGGAAATGATATTTGTGAGCTTCAAAGCAAGATTGAGGCATTGAGGAATGAGGCTGAAGAGAAACAACGAGAATTGACTTTGCGTGTGAAGGAGCTAGAACGAGAGCTAGGTAATGCAAAAGCTGAGTGTGATCGGAAAGGAAATTTAGAAGAAGAGATTGCGATGAAAGCTACTGAAAGTAAGCAATTAGGAGAGAAGAACAAAGGGCTAAGATCTCAGATCTCCGGTTTGGAATCGGTTTTGAAAGAGAAAGGGGATGAGATCTCAACACTTGTGAACAAGTTTGGGAATAGTGAGTTGGGTTTAACATCAAGAATCGAAGATTTGAAATGCCAACTAAAAAATTTAGAACAAGAAATCGGTTTCCTTCGTGCTCGAAATGCGGGTTTGGCTGGAAATTTAGAAGTTACGAAAGTTGAAGAGAAAGAACGCGTTAAGGGATTAATGGATCAGGTAAATGGTATGAAACATGAGCTTGAATCATTGCGGAGCCAGAAAGACGAATCTGAAGCAAAGTTGGAGAAGAAAGTAGAAGAAGTTACAGAGACGAAGATGCAATTGAAAAGTCTGAAAGAAGAAACAGAGGAAGAGAGGAATAGACTGAGTGAAGAGATTGACCAACTTAAAGGAGAAAATCAGATGCTGCATAGAAGAATCTCAGAGCTTGATTCATTACATATGGAGATGAAGACGAAGAGCGCTCATGAAATGGAAGATGCGAGCAAGAAATTGGACACTGAAGTTTCTGATCAGAAGAAATTGGTCAAGGAACAAGATGATATAATTCGCAGGTAAACAACAGAAAGTGTTTTGATTTTCAAAGTAATCCACTGCTCTCTGAGTATTTCAGGCTTTAAATGTTTATTCTTGCAGGCTATCGGCAAAAATCAAGGATCAGCAGAGGCTTCTCAAAGAACAAAAAGACACCATAGACAAGTTCGCTGAAGATCAGAAGCAATCGAAACGTTGGTCATTTGGTTCGAGCAGGGATTTGAAACTGAATCCAAATGCGTTAGAGAGGAAAATGGAAGAATTAGCTGAAGATTTCCGGATGAAGATAGAAGATCATATTAGGATACTATACAGGAGGATCCATGTAGCTGAACAAATACACTTAGAGAGCAAGAACGAGTATATCAAAACACGAGACATGCTTAAAGAAAACAAGGAAAACAGAGAAAGTTTGATGTTTTTCGAAACCCAATTCAATAAAATGAAAGACGCATTGGAAAAAGGGTACACAGGATCCGAAACCGCGATGAAGAAACTAGAAGAAGCAGAGGAAGTCACGAACCGAGTTGCTAGAATAGGGAAAGAGATGGAGTCAGCGAAGCTTTGGGTGAGTGAGAAGAAGAGCGAAGTAGAGACTCTAACCGCAAAGCTAGAATGCAGCGAAGCTCAAGAGACATTGTTGAAGGAGAAGTTATCAAAGCTAGAGAAGAAGCTTGCGGAAGAAGGAACAGAGAAACTGAAACTAGCAAAGGTTTTGAGCAAATTTGAAACGAGAATAAAAGAGCTAGAGGTGAAGGTGAAGGGAAGAGAAGTAGAATTGTTGAGTTTAGGAGAAGAGAAGAGAGAAGCCATAAGACAACTCTGTATTCTTGTTGATTATCATCAAGATCGATACAATCAACTCAAGAAATCAATCTTAAAGGTTGATGATCTTAAAACCTAACTTTTTTAAAAATGTAACTCTTTTTCCAATTTTTTACAAAAATGTCTTTATTTGTACTCACTAATATCTTGCAAAAATGTAAAATATTTCTTGTACGATCGTGGATTCATGGTTGTTGTAAATTTTTTGTATTTTGGCCATAATAACAACAAGTAAAACTTATTATTACAATGTTTTATCTACTATCACAAAAGTCAAAATCTAAATATTACTAAATATGTTTGACCGGTTAGTCAGTGGCAAAAGCGTAATAAGAACTAACACGGAGGGGTATAATTGGAAAATGAAGCCATCTAACGTTTTCTGTGCTGGCATAAAAAGTCCAAAACCGAACCACTTTTCTTCTCCTCTCTCTCAATTTCTTTTGTCGGTTTTAAATTCATTTCATTTTATTATAAATTCGCTACCGTTTTTTTCTGTCACCGGAGCTCCTTCTTCCAGGTAACAAAAAAAATACTTAGATCACTTGATGATTGAGCTAAGTTTCGATATCTCTGTTTTGATTAGATCTTTGATTCCAAGTTCCTAGTTCTTGCTAACTCTTCGATCCGGTGCAGTAGCTCATCTTTTGTTTGTTTGTAGAGTTTTATAGGCTAAAAACTCGGGTTGTGTTCTTAAGTTTTTTTTTTTTCTACTATGTTCTTAAGTGGTTTCGGTGATTGTTTAGCTGTATTTATCAATGGTGTGTTTAATTTCTATAAGAATCTGCTCATGTTACTTAATCATAGCTATTTTTGGCAGATTTGTAATTCATGTACTTGGATCTTTGTTACGCTTGGTTATAATCCTTTCATGCATAAATCCACTAAATCTCGATTCGGATCTTGTTAGAAAAAGAAACCTCAAAACTAGTTAGCATCTTTGTTTCAAAATGCTAATTTTTACTTGTTTTTACATTTTTTTGGGGTTTCAAAAGAAGATTTGGAAGTGTATTATTGTCTTTGTATAATAGAGACATAAAAAGAAACAACTCATATGATGATGATAGCTGTCTTTTTTGTTATCATTCTCTGTGCTTTCTGGTTCCCATTCCCTTAAAAGTTTCTCTACTGGCTCCACTACATTCATTACTTGTTCATTTCTTAATTAGGATCAAATCATTTTCCCTTCAGATTAGACCCTTTGCTAAAACTGATTAGCAATTTTGGATATTCAATTTTGTAATTAGTTTTTAAACTATCACATTGCTAGTTTGGATTTTTTGCAAGTATAATGTTTCTTACCTCAAAACTGGATTTGTTTCTTTTATTACCAGTAGGGGGGTGGGGATGGATCCATCTGTCTTTTAACGAATATCACCTTTATGACATAAGATATTTTACTCTTAGATTTAAATATTTGTAGCTCTGCTATCTATTTGTCAAGGCTCCAATTGAATCATCTACTTTTTTATTTCATTTCTGTTACTATCCAATTGAAATTCAGCCCCTAATTAACATTAGTTTACTAAACATTTGAAAATGATGGTATCTTTTTCAATAAAATATTGCCTAATTGTCTTGAACAAGTTAGAGCTTCTTCTCACATGTCTTCTCTGTGATATTGTGCAATCTACAGATCGTGCTTGATGTCCCGGATATGATTTTTTAGTTCCAAATCTTGAATCTTTTGATTGGATAAGAAATGAGGAAGCTTAGTATTAGAGACTCCTTGAAATCTTTCTTTGAGCCTCATCTTCATCCTGATAATGGTGAATCACTCAAAGGAACAAAAACTGGTAATTCTCTTTGTGCACTTGTTAGTTTACTTTTTGTTTTCATTAAAATCATTCCAAATCCATAGGTCTTTTGGTTTTAGACTTGTTTTAATATGGAGAAATTCCTTCTTCTTTTTTTATCAACAATGCAGAAATTGATGAGAAAGTGAAGAAAATCTTGGGAATTGTTGAGAGTGGAGATATTGAGGAAGATGAATCCAAAAGACTAGTGGTTGCTGAGTTAGTGAAAGACTTCTACAAAGAGTATGAGTCTTTGTATCACCAATACGATGATCTAACGGGTGAGATCAGGAAAAAAGTACATGGAAAAGGAGAGAACGATAGCTCTTCTTCTTCGAGCTCAGATTCGGATTCAGATAAGAAGAGCAAGAGAAACGGGCGGGGTGAGAATGAGATAGAGTTGTTAAAGAAACAGATGGAAGATGCAAATCTTGAAATTGCTGATCTCAAAATGAAGTTAGCAACAACTGATGAACACAAAGAAGCTGTTGAATCAGAGCACCAGGAGATTTTGAAGAAGTTAAAGGAATCAGATGAGATTTGTGGGAATTTGAGAGTTGAAACTGAGAAGTTAACAAGTGAGAACAAAGAACTGAATGAGAAACTTGAAGTTGCTGGTGAGACGGAATCTGATCTGAATCAGAAGCTAGAAGATGTGAAGAAAGAGAGAGATGGTTTGGAAGCAGAGCTTGCGAGTAAGGCTAAAGATCACGAGAGTACACTGGAAGAAGTTAACCGTCTGCAAGGGCAAAAGAACGAAACCGAAGCAGAACTCGAGAGAGAGAAGCAAGAGAAACCAGCGTTACTGAATCAGATAAACGATGTGCAGAAAGCATTGTTAGAGCAAGAAGCTGCTTACAATACGCTGAGCCAAGAACACAAACAGATCAACGGTTTGTTCGAAGAACGAGAAGCAACAATCAAGAAGCTAACAGATGATTACAAACAAGCCCGAGAGATGTTGGAGGAGTACATGTCAAAGATGGAGGAGACAGAGAGGAGAATGCAAGAGACCGGTAAAGATGTTGCATCCAGGGAATCTGCGATTGTAGATCTTGAAGAGACGGTAGAGAGTCTACGTAATGAAGTGGAGAGGAAAGGAGATGAGATAGAGAGTTTGATGGAGAAGATGAGTAACATCGAGGTTAAACTCCGTTTGTCTAACCAGAAACTGAGAGTAACCGAACAAGTGTTGACAGAGAAAGAAGGAGAGTTAAAGAGAATAGAAGCTAAGCATTTAGAGGAACAAGCATTGCTCGAGGAGAAGATCGCAACAACCCACGAAACATATCGAGGTTTGATCAAAGAGATATCAGAGAGAGTGGATTCAACAATACTAAACCGGTTCCAATCCTTGTCTGAAAAACTTGAAGAGAAGCACAAAAGCTACGAGAAAACAGTGGTTGAAGCGACGAAGATGCTCTTGACGGCGAAGAAGTGTGTGGTAGAGATGAAGAAGGAGAAAGACGAGATGGCGAAGGAGAAGGAAGAGGTGGAGAAGAAGCTTGAAGGTCAAGTAAGAGAAGAGGAGAAAGAGAAGGAGAAGTTGAAGGAGACATTGTTGGGATTAGGAGAAGAGAAGAGAGAAGCGATAAGACAGTTATGTATATGGATCGAACACCATAGAGACCGTTGTGAGTATCTTGAAGAGGTTTTGTCGAAAATGGTCGTGGCAAGAGGACAAAGAAGGTCACAACGAGCTTAAAAGTGACTTAAACTCTTCTCAAAACTGTAAGTTAGAGCTTAGCTGTGTTTATTTTGTGATTGGTGTTTGTGTTTTGTTTTTCTAAGTCAGAAGAATTATTTTGTTGGGGTGAAGTGTGATGATTGTTTTGTAGTTGTAAGATCATAAAGATGGATTTGGACTCATCATTGTTGTTATAATGTTTTCTAAGATATATATTTATATAGAATGCAATTTTCATTTCAAAAACAACTTCCACATTTAGCTAAATATGTAAATCCTTGTCAACGCTTAAACCAAGCTATATAATCATTAAAATCAAATGCAACAAAAACTTTAATAGATCAAATCCACAAAAGAAGTCTTTCAAATCTAACAAGTAACAATTCCAATGTTGATTAAATATGAGGTTGCAGTCTATAATAAGCAAGACTTTCTCAAGATATATGTGGCCAGCTCTTTCCCTTCTACGGAGACATGGTAACCTGACCACGTGAAAGTTTGGAGACTCGAAAACAAACATTGAGGAATACTAATCAGTTGATTCCAGCAAACATGTCTATATTCATTACCATCACGTACTACTTCATTGATGTTCAAGTCTCTTAGTTTGGGAGAAGCATTGAGCAACCAGAATAGTAACTTGGACCAATATGTCTTTGATAATTCAGATGACATGTCTAATGGGAAAACTGAAATTTCTTCAACGAGGAAATAATAAATAACTACTTGCGAGTCACCAATGATCTAAAGAAGCTACGCCGAGTTTCTCCAAGGTGTCAGATGTAAATATATGCTGTTCACCTCTAGATAGATAAGTGTTATAGTTTCTCCACCTTTTTTAGTTCCTGATCCACCTTACTACTCCCGCACGCAGCCCCAGCTGTTCCAACTTCCAGAGATTTCAAGGTGTAACACTTTGTACTATTAATTAATTGATAAAACTATTCATACAAATTCTAACAAAAATTAATTAAAAACTATTAATCCAATAAATTTATATTGCAAGAAATGTTTGTCTATTTTATAAGCTGGTATCAATTCGAGCTGCTCTATTAATTGAATTATCCATTTGTTTTGCATGGTCTGACTCGAATATATATAACAAACGCGATTCAACATAAATATGATATACGTAACTATGATATTAATTACGTACCATGATTAAGATGATTGACGAATTATGTTCGCTTAAACTAAGGGACGAGTGAGGACCAACGAGGCTGAGTATAGGTCTGGAAAGGACGAAAAGTTGGTATATTTATTGCGAGTGGTAGTGGCTCTTTTGCAACCGTAAAACGAAATCACCTATGAGAAAATTGGTGTTATTCAACTATGGAGTTAAAGTCAATTTTTTAAGCTTTAAATTTGTTTTTTGATATTGCTTTTAAGAATATGTTTATATGAATTTCAAAATCTCTGCAATATGTCTTGGATTTTGATTCTAATGATTTACTCATGAAACTCCAAAGAGGTTTCGTTTCAAATCAATTAATATATAAAGATTTTACAAGTCTTTTAGTTTTGAATAACATTGAATTTTAATGAAATATTTAAAATCTTAATTGAATAACACCAAACTTTAAAATCTATTAAGCATGATTTACAAATATGAGTTTCAATAACACTAGATTTTAAAGCTGAATGTAGAATCATTAGTTGAATAACAGTGGATTAGTGTTGGATTTCAATTCTATTAAAATCCATTAACGAATAACACCTCCTAAATTTATGTTCCAAATCAAATCAGTTGTCCATATATATAATTGTATTCACTCGTATACCTTATTCATCTCATCACAGTTTCGACGTGAAATATTAATTTTGTTCAAGGCAATAGTCTAGAAATTTAAGCGTTAGGATTTAGAACATGTAACCAATTACCCAAATGAATCTATTTACAGTATGTGTCTATATATAAGAGTATGTAGTATATTTGTATGGCTTAACACCTACCAAGACAATTTCATAAAACTAATTATATTCGTTAGCCCATTTGTACAAAACAAAATTATAACTATTACTTAAAATTCCAGAGATTTCTTTTTCTTTCTAGAGATCTCTTTTGAATCAACTAATAGAGTTTTATATTTCATGACACTTTTCTTTATTAAAGTTTATTGTATTAATTGGTTAAGGTTTGCGTGATGACATTGGGTACGACTACAGAGTAGTCATCAAGTTAGAACCTAATTCATCCTACTATATTATTTAAAAAGTACATTTGTAATTAATTACATGATAATATCATTAGAAAAATTTAATCAAAAACAAAATTTTTTAATGACATTATTAAGATTACCAAAATTATTTAACGACAATATTCATCTCTTAATTATAGGGCTTATTGGATTTAAAGACGGGTCATCAAAGATTTTCTAAACTGAAGCAAAATATACTAAATATTCAAATATCTATCTATTACCAAATTATAAACAATTAAGTTCGTAAAACAATTTAATATTTTATATACGAAATAAATTAAATCTTAATCACATAAAAATTAGCACAAAAAAATATGGTACATTCGGGTCTATAGTATTTTTGCAAGACTTTTTTGGTGGATTTGGGTAAAAATGCATTCGGGTCATATGGTACATTCCCCTATTAAATAAATATGGTGTACTTCTATGTTATTAGCTAAAATGTTTAGATTATAATTCAAAGTCATATCATAAATAAAATTACTATTAATAAAATAAATGGCTTTTTAACAAGACGGATTTGGAGGGACGGGTTTTTGAATCAACATTAATAAAAAGTAAAATATAATTAATCCACAGTTTCAATACGGGTTAAATCTTTAATTTATTATTTTTAAGACCACTACTATTAAACATATCAAATCATCCTAATTTAGAAAAGATTATATAAAACCAAAAATGTTATGTGGTATGTATAATGTTACTATATATAAAATTAAACTATAAA
>Ga0041059_1000394_pt1 | contig 32386 bp, 26 predicted proteins | sample AraColnosormetaG_FD_56232 | JGI IMG/M metagenome (GOLD analysis project Ga0041059, IMG submission 56232) | Arabidopsis roots microbial communities from North Carolina, USA - Col MF nosort | ecosystem: Host-associated > Plants > Roots > Unclassified | place: USA: North Carolina | collected...
AGTAAAAACAAAGCTACAATAGATTTAGGAAATTTTTGAAGACATTAACGGATCCAGAGAAGCATTAGCTTACGCCAACGCTTCCTAAGCAATTTTACAGTTACTAGTTATTTTTTTAATTTTTAACTGGGTGATGGTTTTCTCTTTTCTGAATAGTCTCTAATAGTTTTAGATGTAATAATGAATGATTAAGCAAAGTCATATTATTTCTCCTCCACTTATATGATATGATGTAATTAACATAACAACCCACTGAAATTGATTTAAACAACGTGACAAGACAAGAAAGTTGTGTTGTTTCAACTGAACATCACTAACAACCAGATCTAACCACTAATTGTACTATATTACATTTTTCTCACTATTGTAACTACGAGTTGTTTATGTTAACACAATAGCCTTTAGAATTGATTTGGATAAGAGGGCTTCACTTTTAAGAGATCCATCCGTTAAGCCTGTTAAAGGCCCAAAAGTTGCATAATAGAAAAGCCTATATATTGGCAAAGACGGGCAACTGTTTAGGCAAATAGGTATTTCTTATGTTATCGCCGCCGTTGAGCCTTTTCTTGTTTTTATTCCCTATTTTGAGTTTTTCAAGACCTTGATTTTCATTTATTGTTAGTTATTTCTCGTTTGGCTGATGATAAGTCCAGCCCGAAATTCCGTTGTTATAGCTTTTTTTTGGTGAAGTTTGCATGGCCATGGAGAACACTAACTTTTTTTTTCATGTAAGTAGACAATTTCAGAGATACTAATCCAAGAGATGGCGGATACGTTTTACAATCACGAATCTTGTATGATCACTAACCATTGGAACAATAAGAGTATATAATGAGTATATCACCATTTAGTTCTAGTGGGTGGTGATCATATAAGATTGGTAATGGTAACAGTGAAACATATCCCCCATCTATTGGGATTAATTAGTCTCCCTGAACAGTCGTGAGAGAACCTTTGTTTGCTGCGGCAGACACTAGAGACTGTTGGAAGACCTTGAGATATACAAAAATGTAGAATTATTTTGAAAATAGGTGATGTGGATCTGGTACTACTTGATTTACATATATGTATTTGCTTCTCTGCTTACTTGTAACGAAAGCTACATTATATAATATACCTTTGATTTAAGCAATCTTGTTGAATAGGTTTCTCTGGTTCTTATGGAGAAAAACTTAAGATTTTTGTAATCCATCATACATTTTGGTATAGTTTTGATCTTATATGTATTGTGCTTTGACACAAGCTAACTATTTTCTTGTTTCACAGAGCGGGATCAATTCTAAAGCAGCCATGAGTCTGGCTCGCTAAAGAAGCCTATCGATGTGGATCGTCCAATGGAGAGAGAGCATGTGACATGAAACCTTCGTTGTATTGGGCCAATATCTTTTGTAATTGGGCTGACTAAAAATCATGATAAAGTCCGAGGGAGACTATAAATAATTTACTCATTGTTCCTGCCGACATTACACGTGGCGAAAGAGTAGTTATATGCCAGAGAGACTCCTCTAAAATGGGGTCACGTGTAGCCTGTATCGACTATTCAATAATGCCACTCTCGCTCGGTGACACCGTGTCTCTTACTTTATCATTAGTCTTTCAAATTAACTATATAGTCCTTCAACATGTAGTAATTCATCTACTTATAAATTGCTGTTACCCAAATCTCGAGTATCTAAAACTTATACTTTTCAGACATTGACCAAGTAGTGAATCAAATCCTCACGTTACACTATATTGTAATCTTTTTAAAACACGATCTAATTAAATTTTGTTTTATTTCATAAACATAGATTAGTTTAGAAAACGCCATATGCAAATGTGTATCACCTAATTCTTGGGACCTTTCAGAATTCATATATACACATAACAAACAGTCTTTTCATTTACTTTCTCTATTCAATCTCACACGCGCTAAACCATAACCCGATATTACTAATGACGAACTACGGTGCGATTCCGACGTCGTCTCATGCATCTCCGTTGGTGGATGTCGAGTCTCTCTCACGCGCTAAACACCGTATCAAAGCCGGGCTAGCCACGCGCCGTGCTTGGAGAGTGATGTTCGATTTCCACTCCATGGGACTGCCTCACGGTGTCTCCGATGCGTTCACAAGAATCAAGACCAATCTTGCTTACTTCCGTATGAACTACGCAATCGTTGTCTTGATCGTTATCTTCTTCAGCTTGATCTGGCATCCGACATCGCTCATCGTCTTCACCGTCTTGGTCGTTGTTTGGATCTTTCTGTATTTTCTCCGTGATGAGCCTATCAAGCTGTTCCGGTTTCAGATCGATGATCGGACGGTCTTGATTGTTTTATCGGTGTTAACCGTCGTTTTACTCCTGTTGACCAACGCGACGTTTAATATTGTTGGAGCGCTTGTGACCGGAGCTGTGTTGGTTTTGATCCATTCGGTGGTTAGGAAGACGGAGGATCTTTTCTTGGATGAAGAAGCGGCGACGACTGAGACTTCTGGGCTGACGTCATACCCGTCGACTTAAATCGTTTCATCTCGAAATTTGTGTATCTTTTCTATTTTTGTATATTATCTTGTTTTTTTAATTATGCGTAATCAATTTTTATTGGTGTGAGTTTGGTTTGAGACTTTCTCTCTCTCTTTTGTTTTCTGAGTTTTGAGCTCTGTCTGAAGTTTGAACAATTCTAATTTGTTATAATTTTTATTACTCCCTCTGTCCATAAAAGATAAATTTTTTAGGAAAAATATTTGTCTTACAAAGATAGAAATTTTATATTTGCAATGCAAATTTTAAAATTGTTTTCCCGTTTTACCCTTACTAAATAATTAGATAAATATTTATTATTATTTTTAAAATATATTAAGAGGTTAAAATTATGTTTATACAATATTTCTTAAAAAATGTGCAATTTCTAAAAAATTCATCTTAGTGGGACGGAGGGAGTATTTTATATTCGCAAAACTCAGGAATAATTTCTTGGAATGATTTATTAATCTGAAATATTTAAAATGATTTAATCTGAAATACATAATAAATAATCAAATTAATAAGTCAAACATTATAAATTCAAAATGGGTTGTAATGAATATTCCCTTTTTGCATTCCGTAACAAAAAAATAATCAATTTTTGTTGTAAAGTTTATTCAGGTTGGTTCACCTTCAAAGTAGGAAAAAAAGTTTGGTCTTGATTTAAGTTCTTTTTTCATTTGGGTCACACAAATGAGCAATTTGAAGCAAAAATCCTTGATATATATGCAGGCCTTATTCAAATTTCCAATGTAAAGATTTGAAGCAAAAATCCTTATATATAATTAGGTCTTTCAAAAGGCACAAATATTCTAGCCCATGTAATTCTAAACGGACGCCATTAGATATGTAAGAGCATCTTCATCAGTAGTCTTTCAATGAGATACCCAATAAAAAAAATATAATAAAAAAGGAAAAAGTAAGAGAGAAGGAAGAAAAAGTAGGAGAGAAGGAGAATTAAGTTTCTTGGAGGAGAAACTTTGAGAAACTATTCTCATTCAATTTGGACAGCTGTTATCCTATTATTAGTTTAACTATTAAATAACAATTAATATATCTGTCTTAATTAAAATATTAATATTTTAATTTTTTGAAAAACTTTCCTTACTGATGGAGATGGTCTAACAGTATTGAGCATACACATCTTTGTACGCGTCAGCTCCCTTCGCCGGCGCTTAATACCACCGCCACACTTGCCGCCAATTAGAAGCAAACCGGTTTAAAGTGGCGTATCACCAACATTACGATCTTAACTACGTCTATCGACATCATCCTCATCCCCATAATCTTATCCACTCAAGACTCAAGTACACTGGACGTGGCAGACCAAGTTTTTCTATTTAATTCTTCCAACTTCATATTCCAGGAACTCGATCGACTTTCAGACATTGACCAAATTGAATCAGATCATAACGCTACATCCTTTTATATATATATAACATCACGCTACATTATTGTAATAATATCACAAAATTTCTACGGAAAAAAACTCGGTCTAATGTTTTAACACACCATCTAATTTATTTGGTTTTATTCCATATGCAAATTCAAGAGACCTTCTTCATATATTATACACAGAGAGATAAAACAATAAATCAGAACAGTTTTACATTATTTCAATCAAGTCATCTTATTCACTAATGGCGAACAACGACGAGATTACCACGTCGTCTCATGCATCTCCGGCAGTGAATCACGAGTCTATCTCACGCGCTAAGCAACGTATCAAAGACGGACTAGCCACGCGCCGCTCCTGGAGGGTGATGTTCGATTTACACTCCACGGGACTACCTCACGGCGTCTCCGATGTTTTCTCAAGAATCAAGACAAATCTTGCTTACTTCCGTAGTAATTACGCAATCGTAATCTTGAACGTCATATTCTTCAGCTTGATTTGGCATCCGACCTCGCTCATCGTCTTTACCGGTTTGGTTTTCCTATGGATCTTCCTTTATTTTCTCCGTGATGTGCCTCTCAAGGTGTTCAGGTTTCAAATCGACGATCGTGCGGTCTTGATTGGTCTATCGGTGATTACCATCGTTCTACTTCTATTGACCAACGCGACGTTTAATATTGTTGCGGCGTTGATGGCCGGAGCTGTGTTGGTTCTGATCCATGCGGTGATTAGGAAGACGGATGATCTTTTTTTGGATGAAGAAGCGGCGACGACTGAGACTTCAGGACTGACGTCACACCCTTCGTCTTAAAACGATTGATCTCCATTTTTATGTATATTCTATTGTTTTTGATCATCTTATGTGTAATTATAGTTTATGGTGTAACCGTGTAAGTTTGGTTTGATTCTCTCTCTGTTTTTAAGTTTTGAAGTATGAACAAACTTAATAATGTCAAAGTCTTCGCTTCTTGTTTTTGGCGGGCTGCTTACTTTTATCACTTTTTGGCGCCTTATTGGGCCATTCATTAAGGCCCAATAGTATCAGCCCATAAAATTCAAAAAGGAACATATTTTTACATTTAAACAGTGTGTCTCACACTTCCATTTACACGTCAGCTCTCTTCGCCGGCGCTTAATACAACCGTCAACCTCGCCGCCGGCTAGAGGAAAATGGCGTATCACCAACCGTACGATCCTTTCTACGTCTATCAACTTCATTCTCATCCTCATCATCTTCCGCCGCAGCTGCCACTGCTCGCCGACGAACCTGGGGCGATTAACACTCTCTTTGTCTCTGGCTTGCCTAATGACGTTAAGGCTCGTGAGATCCACAATCTCTTCCGTCGTCGTCATGGATTCGAATCTTGTCAGCTCAAGTACACTGGACGCGGTGACCAGGTTTGTAAAAATCTCCAATTTCTGTTTTTTTTTATTCCCATTTTTAGAAAAGCTGTATACTTTGTGATTCTATCGATGTTTAAGCTTTCTGAAGTTACCTATCTTCAGGTTGTGGCATTTGCAACATTCACGAGTCATAGATTCGCCTTGGCTGCAATGAATGAGCTAAATGTAAGATTCACTTTGATCGAATTGTGTGACTCTATTGTTACATTGTGTTATTTGATTGTGGTGAAGCATTTCTTTTAGGGTGTGAAATTTGATCCTCAAACAGGATCAAATCTACATATAGAACTAGCTAGATCAAACTCTAGAAGAAAAGAAAGGCCAGGTATTTTCTAGACTTTACTCTCTTCTTACTATTGAGTTAGTGTGGTTGGTAAATCGATCAATGAGTAATGAACAGTCTATGTGGATAGGAAGTGGACCTTATGTTGTGATTGATAACAGAAACAAGGAAATTTCTAAGTCTCAGGATGACCAGAGTGATGAAGGTAATGTTCTGGTTACCTTGTGGACTCCTAATTATTTAAATGTATGAATGCTTTATGTTTCTGCTTGATCATTGTTGATGCATCTAGGGGATAGCGATCCAGATGAGGTGCAGGAACCTGGAAATAGCGATTCTCCAAAGGAAAACGATACTACCAAAAGGTTGAAAATGACAATTAGAAGCTTGGTTTTGTAGTTTTTTAGGTCAAAAGAAGAAGACTAATGTATTCTGATTTCTTTGCAAATTTACAGCGAAGCGGATTCTGAGCCAGATAGTAAAGCACCATCTGCTAATGTAAGTCCAAGCCAAAAATCTAATCTTTTTAACCAGTTGAGATATCTCTATTTCTCAAGTTCGTTGAAGATTAATAAAATCTTATTTGTTACTTACTGTAAGATACTTCCATATAGACTTCCTTATGGTTCAGTAGCTTACTGATAGATTTCTACAGGGGCACTTAGAGAAAGCATCTGAAGGAGGTTCTGGTGCTCGAGCTTGTTCGACCTTGTTTATAGCTAATCTAGGGCCTAATTGTACAGAAGATGAACTCAAACAACTCCTATCTAGGTAACCTTGTACAATGACTGAAACCTACAGCATTAGGGTTTGAATGTTTCTTCAAACAATCATTGGTTTTTGCCTTTCCGAAAGTCGATTGATCTGATCCATTTGCTTACAGATATCCTGGTTTCCACATTTTAAAAATCCGAGCTAGAGGCGGAATGCCGGTTGCATTTGCTGATTTTGAGGTATAAGTTGTTATACATGCTTTTGATTTTGTCTTTGTAGTCTATATACCCACTCTCACCAATTGCAGGAAATCGAGCAAGCTACTGATGCCATGAATCATCTTCAAGGGAACCTCTTATCCTCTTCAGACCGAGGCGGCATGCATATAGAGTAAGAGTAGTTTTTCTTACACTTGTTCAACAATTAGTTTAAAATTCAAATTTTGCCAGATTATTACTCTCATAGTCATTACAGCTACCCCAATGTCACACCCTGGTTTTTGGTTCTTCCAGATATGCAAGATCAAAGATGAGGAAACAGTAAAAGATTATCATAACCACAAAGCCTCACTTCTCAAATGAAGAATGTGGTGGATAATGTACCATATGCCAATGGTAGTCTCTTATGAAAACAAGATATATAGAGATCATAAGCAAATGAAAGCTGTATTTCTTATTTTAAATCTTCACTTACTATTTGTTGTCATGAAGATGAATCCTTCTATGCTGACACTGACTTAAGAGATACATATGAATATATTTATTCAAGATTTACTAATAAGATCTCCAAAATCTTATGTTGTTATGAGCACGTTGATAGAAAGAGACAATCAGATATTTGTCATGATCCAGTGAGTAAAATCCATGGAACCTCTGAACGTACTGCCCCACCAAAGTCCTCGCCATCTTTGGGCTTTTCTTGTGTGTTCAATTTTGAAATTTTTTGATAATTGGTGATGCGGATAAGTAGAAAAGATACTGAGGACCAACGCATCACTGTATTGACAGGCAAAGTCAGATTCAAACATGACTTCTCTCTCATGCACCATTATTACAATTTTGAAGACTTCCAATGTCGATGTCGTAAGGAGAAGGAAGCCCTCTCATTGTTTTGTTTTCTTCTGCAGAACAATTCTATTGACTCTCCTAAACCAATAATTCAAATTCGAAAAAAGGAGAAAAAGCCTCTCTTGTTGTTTTGTTCTTTTAATACTCCTTTACCAAAAACAATTTTAAATTCCTTGATAACATATTTAGCAACTGTTTTTGCATCTTACCCCACTATACAAACAAAAAAAGCTGTGTTGCCAGCTTTGGACCACATCACTTAAAACAGAGGACTTTACTAAATACCCTATCAACTAAACTTATCATAAAGCAAAGTAGTGTGATTAGTATTGCTTGTTATGGTTTAGTTCAAACCTCTGGCTTCTTTCCCTCTCCCTCAAAGCTAGTCTTGGCGTTTCAACAGACAGCCTTTCACTGAACCTATCCGAGCCATCATTCGTTAGCTGACCGCTGTAATGATCCGCCCAGAACCTCCCGCTTCGGTTGCCTGCCTCTGAACCTGGAGTTGATGCGTAGTTTCCATCCATTATCATATCTCCTTCCAGTATACGCAACACCTTCATTATTTACCAGAAGTTTTAGTATCATCAGAAACTTAAACTGAATGATCCTGAGACTGAGACTGAAGAGTGATTTCAAGAAGAGCTTTTGGTTACCTGAGACATGCGTGGCCTCAAATGTGGATCTCTACGTATGCACAACGAAGCTGCATGAAGCATACAAATGACCTCACTTTCTACAAAACGGTTCCCAAGCCTCGGATCGATAAGTTCATCTATCGCATATTCTTCCAGTAGAGGACGTGCCTGAGATCACAAGCCACAAAAGGAGAGTCAGTTCTGTTACTTTGCTGAAAACTAAAGATATGAAATCATTACCCATTCAGTCAGGCATTGCTGGCCTTTCGGCCTGGTGATATCAATGGCTTTGCGGCCAGTGACTAGCTCAACTAGAACAACCCCGAACGAGTAGACATCAGCTTTTTCTGTGATTTGCCCGCTTTGAGCATATTCGGGAGCTAGATAGCTGCACACCAACCAAGCAATTTCTTTTAGCAACAGACAAATTGTTAAGTTTCAGGAGCAAAATGATAGCTTTAGTAGGTGTCTCACCCGAAGGTTCCTATCACTCGTGTATCTACACCCATTTCCCCATCAGGCTGCCATCTTGCTAGACCAAAATCTCCAACCTGATGATATTATCAAAGTTGACTCAGGACGAAAAAGCATATGAAACAGTGGATATCTGCTGTTACGATGAATGAGCAAGACCATATTTATACATACCAGTGGCTCATTATCATGAGTGATGAGGATGTTGTTAGGACGCATGTCTCTGTGGACAATACAGCCAACTCTGCACTCTTCGTGAAGATACCGAAGACCTCTTGCAGCTCCAACAGCAATCTTTTGCCGTGCTGGCCATTCCAGAGTTTCCTTTTGACGACCTAGAAAAGAGCTTGATACTGAGCAAACATTTTTCACCACAAGAGCTTCAATGGAAATTTTAAGCAACATTTTTTTTTTGGATAAAATATGAATTAGTATTACCAAGGCACATGTGAATTTTAAGCAAATATTACCGTATAGATGAGAGTCAAGTGAACCATTGCAAATGTATTCATAGACCAAGAGCCGTCTGCTGTCTTCAATGCAGAAACCAATTAGCATAACGACGTTTCTGTGCTGAGCACAGCTGAGAACTTCCACTTCGGAGCAAAACTCTACATCTCCTTGAGAACTGGCCAATTTGTGTTGCTTTACTGCAACTACCTGGCCTTCTGGTAGCACACCCCGATGAACAGATCCATAACCACCCTCAGCCAAGAAGTTAGCCTGTGAAAACCCACCCGTTGCAAGCTCTAATTCAGCGTATGTAAACAGCCTTGGGGGTTTCCCAAATACTGGCGCCTTGTGCTGGCAAATTGAACAGAGAGGAGGTGGACCAGGAGGAGCACTTCGAGAGAGTGATATTGCATCTCTTACGTTTCCACTAAACTCTAAATCCATCCTTCGACTAGACGACAACCCAACTTCAACATCAAGTTTAGAGAACTTTTCAAGCAAAGCCTTTGTAGTGGATATTTGTGCCCTGTCATCATTTTTCCATAATAAGCTTTCTTCGGCCTCCTGGGATGAGTGGCGATGGGTGCCAATATATTCTGATATCCATGGCTGGAATCTCATACTCGTTGACGCTAATGATTGGTTTTCACTCTCTGTTTCAGAGCCAGAATCATCAAGACCATCATTCTCCTTGATCACCAATGCTCCATCCTTCTTCATGTATCCGTTCATTCCCAATGTGAAGAAAGGTGAAGTTCCCAGGTCGGAGCTCGACACAGATGAAGTCCCGGCTTCTGTACTTGTGAACGGTGTCCCCAGCTCAGGGCTGCTAGTAGGAGTGACAGGTAGTCCTCTATCAGCATCTAACAATCCTTTAGTGTTCTTTGAGTGTTTCTCAGATGCTGCTTCTGGTCCAGATGGTAAGGGACACTCTTTTCCAGCATCTTTCTTAGGAGATCCAACAAGGTTTAAGCGTAGAACTTTTGCCTGCGAACGCTTCATCACCACAATGTTGCATTGCAATTCATCCATACACCGTTTCTCTTCCTGCTTGAGGTGTCTGCAAAACAAACCACACAACACCAGTGTAAATTGGTGAAAGTAAATATAATTGTGTAACCCATCATTAAGAGATTTCAACTTTAAAATGTTCACAAAACTAAAGGAAAATAACAGGATATATATGAAAGTAGAGATTATTACTTGTCCATTACTACCCAGTTCGCTTGCGCTTTCTTCGACTCAGCAGCAACTGCTCCACAGGGTGATCCAGAAACAATCTTAATCTTGACATTTATCTTCAAAGCAATCACAAAGAACAACAAAAGAGCATGAGAAACATGAGATGATTTCACGAGATCATCATAGCTAAACATAGATACATAAAGAGCTAACCTTATTCGGGTCATAGACATCATGAAGCTGGAGAATCATTTGGGAACAAGTGTCAGTGAGATCACTTTTAATCTCCGGTAGTGCTTCAGAATGTGATTTCCGATGACCACTTGCACAATCCCCAGCAAACATAGGGAAACTCTTAGTGAAACCCCAAAGTTTTCGTCCTACAAATTCATCAGAAAGCAAATGAGATAAGAATCAACCACCACAACACAAGACCAGAACAAACAACTAAAGATCAACGAAACAGACGCAGGAAAAGTACCGGAGTTGTGAGAAGGGACAACAACAATAAGGGTAATGCAATCCCCAGGCTGAACAACATGAGTCAAAGCCCAAATCAAGGCAGTCTTTGGAATCTCCCTAGATGCTTTAACAGCAACAATAACCTTTTGAGCTCCATCAGATACAACAGGCTTTTCCTGTTTCCCTCGCTTCTGTAGTCGACTCATTTGAAGATACCAATACCAGAGAGAGGAGAAGAGAATGCAAGAGATTTTCTTGGACCCTCTTTTTGTTTTCTCTGTGTAATAACACAATCCTCAGAGAAATTGTACTTTGTTGGAGAGATTAAAAAGCTCACAAGATTCTGGAAGAAACAAGGATTTTAGGTTTGCATTATTTGGCCTATGCCCCCACCAAGTTGGAAATCAAGACAGGAACCAAAGACTCTCCCCTTTGATAAGTCATTCCAGTAAGACCTTTCAGATGAATACAAAACTCATAGACATGACAGGACCTCTTCTCTCTGCGATGAATCAACTGAGAGGACACAGTACACAAGCTCAAAAAGATCCTTCTTCTCACAACGGATTCAACTCCAAGATCCCAAATTCTCCCCAGAATAGGAGGAAGCAAAAGCGACCAAATAGATTCCTACCCTCTTATTTTTTTTGAATCTTCTTCCTTCATTGTGTCAAATCACTTCCAAGTCAAAGCTATAACAGCCTCTTGATTTTGGATCTGACACCAACAAACAGACAAAACAACTGTCTATGGGTTCTCTGCCTCAAGAGCAAGAGCAAGACCCAAAAGATCGCTCAAAAGCTCAAAACTTCACCTGCAATATACAAAAAGAGTAAAAATTGAATTGAAAGAGAGAAGGAGCTGAAGAAAAATCGTAATGGTGAAGATTAAAACCACGAAATCGAATAAAAAGGAATTTTCGTAGAGATTTCAACAATAAACCAATAAGAATGGCTGCTAGATTTACATTTATATATTAAATTAGTTTCGTCGCAAACTGCCAGAGAAAGAAGATTATAAAATTATTACAGAACCAAAAAAAAGATTCACCAGTTAAGCTCTCATGAATTTCACCGCCACGAAAACGATTAAACAAAACTATAGGAGTGAGACCAGACGAAGAAGAAGAACACAAACAATTGTGAAGAAAATGATATTACCAGAAGCATTGGTTTCGTCAACTTTAAAGTTGTCTGTCTTCAAGCTTCTTCTCCTTTCACATCAAAAGCACGACTTCAGAGATAAATACAAGGAGAAGAAGAAAACCGCGAAAATGTGAAAACAATCTCTCTCTTTTTCTTTTTTTAGGGTTTTTGGTTTTTCTTCTCTAGTCTACTAGTCTCTCTTTGCTTCTGTGTTGCTTTGTAGTAACAACAAAATTACCATCTTCTGGTTATTACTATTATCTGTTGTGTCTTTTCCAATGCTACTCTTCATGATTTCATAAAAAAAAAATATAGTAGAATATGTTTTGGGCCTTTTCAAATAATTAATCTTATAATAATATCTAGTTTGAACTTTTAATCCATAGTCCAACACATTTGGTTATGATACCCACCAAAGTGTTTCCTTTACATATTTTTTTTAAGCTTTGATCAGCTGCTAATTCTTTAGCAAAACATGCATTTGGAGAATAAACAAATACTAATCTCAGATTTAAAATATTATTAGTTTTTGACTTTGGAGAGATTTAGTTTAGGCTTTGGGGAAGCCAAACTTTACCTTTATAGGTCCCAGTTTTGAATATGGGAGGGACTACAATCTGAAAAGTGAAAGACTCAAATTTTGTGACTAACAATTTATGTACAGCTTGAATAGGCTTAGGGTCATAACTCAATCTCCTTAGAATTTTGTATAGTTTTGTCTACTACTTTTTCTAAAATAAAACTAATTATGTGATGTAAATGAAATTAAATTCGTTAAAATGCTTACTTAAATACCATAAGAAAATGTCATGTTATTACTTGGGGTGGTGTAATTATTTTTTGTTTACAATCTATTGGTAATAACAAGACATTTGAAATTGCTTGCTTAGCTCAAAAATTGCTTGAACTGAAAGATAGCCTGTTTTGTTCTTTCTACTTTTCTCCTTTAGCAGAAGTAGTTTAATAATGTAGTAAAACTCTTTAGTTTGAAATTTAAAATTTTGTAGCTTTATGACACCATATTTTAGTTTCACATAAATACCCTCTCGATCACCAAAATCCTCCAAGCTGACATACCGTCCGTTGTTACCTCGGGAAACGATAAGCAACGTTGTAATATATGACAAATTTGAATCAAACGCAGTCTCCATCTCATAAACGTGATTTTCTAAACAAGTACTTAGATTTTAAATAAAATTTTCAAAGTTGACAATTAAAAAAAAACAAGTACGTATAGTCACAGCCGACACATCTGATCAAATTTTGAAAGTTGCATTAAAATACTTGAAATGCATAGTTTTGTTCTTGTAATTTACAATAATCTATTGATTAAGAATCATTCAAGACTAAACGACGCACCATTACTTATTGTTAATTATATAAAAAAAACAAATTCTTTAACAAGAACCCGTGATTGGCTTTGCATGAAATCAAACAAAGTAGAATAAATGAGATCGGATTATTAGTATAAGATATGGAAGTTAATTACAATTAGAATAATGTGTAAGACACAAAATAAAGAGGAAATGGTCCAAAATGTGTAAGTATAGAACAGAGCACAATCACAGGTGAGTAGTTCAGGTTCGGTGTCATCTAGTAAACCTCCGTGGGGTCCGATTCCATCCCCTAATCATTATCTCTCTAATTTCACTCTCTTTTCTTTTCTTTTTTTACTTTCTCTCATTATTACTACAAAAATTTTAAAAACTAAAATCCTTAGATCATGTGGTCCTCCTCTATGCAAATTTCCACGACGCATGATCCCACGATCTCTCTTAAATCAAGTTTCATTATTTGTCTATTTTAGAATTTGGAACAAGTTATATATTCTTTTATCTGTGAATATAGTTCAATACTTCAATATGTTGGTTTGTGTTTGAATCTGATTAGTGTTAAAAGAGTTGAGATAATTAATCTAAGTTAGGGCTTAATTATTGTAGGTCCCGAACGTCCTTTGACGTTAGCTCTGTCACCGTCACGGGACACATCTTCAACGGCGGCCAATGCTGTCACAGCTGCTATCAGTCTCCTCCTGTCACACACATTAACTATACACTTTTTTTTTTTTTCCTTCTCAACAATAGACGTTATTGTAACACTATTTGGGTATAAATATACAATTAAGTTGATCATTCATGAATTAATAATTCTTCAAAACTAATTAAAAACCAAAAGTCTATAATAACGACAACGTTGAATGGCGTTTTTTGCTGGGGTAGGTGCCGGCATGAGCTAGCATGTATAATGTTTTATAGTAGTAACCACACCGACGTAAAAAAAAACAATACATATATTTCTAATCAGTTTGTGGTGAATATTTAATTTAAGGAATAGTCTATATACATTATACATATTTTATAGTTTTCGTTTGAATCAAAGCTTCATGCACTTCATATATATTCAAAAAACGATTTGAATTTTATCACGGAACAAAAATATGTGAATTAGTTCATTAAGTTTCAAAGCTGTCCATTGTCTTCTGTTGTCGAGACAGCTAAAACTGCCACGATGAATGGTTACAACAAAAACTCAACGTTTGTTGAGATAAATTTGATACAAAAATTCCCAATTTCACAATGAATTCGCAAATAGGATACCGTAACGCTGCCAAAATTATTCTAATTGGTTGTATGTAGAAATAACGAAGTTTTATAGAATTCTTCATACGTCGGTTTCTCTAACGACATACATTGCAATAATTTGAAACATGAATTAATATAAAATACAATTGCATCGTGCGGGCCATTTTTCATTAAGAAAATCACATGCACGTTTTTAAGGACTCTGTTTCCTCATATTCGTTATTAGATTATGTGCATACTTTAGCTAATCGGTCATACATCAATTGTTTAGAAACAATGACCCTAAATTTAATCACTTATCTCGTAACCTACGTTTTAGTAGGCTAGCGAGTAGCGACCCACTAGTCGTATACTTTGCATTTGGACACTGAACTAGTAACCATAATTTTTCAAAGTTATAGTGGAGTAAACCACAACTATACGCATTTATTTTTGCAAGCGCCACTAAAAACACTCGAGCAGTCTGAATTCTACTCCAATGGTTATTTGTGTCTTCATAATGATAATGATACAGTGAACTGTCCCTTGCCTCTTAAATACTTTTTTTTTTTTTTTCGACGTTGCGTATTAATTTAGTTATAATGCGGTTATCAATTTCGAGGTAGAAATTGCATTAAATCAGTCCAGAACGGTAACATACATTTATTATCATTTTGAGTAAAACTAAACAAATAAATGTAAGTGTAATTAATTATTGTACCAGGTACTTCCACAATTAATTTTCCGGTCGCTATAAAATGGAGTAATGCAAAACAATAGTAACAATCTTGTAAATAAAATATTAATCAAAAAAATTCGAACACAACAATTGTTTGCATAAAACAAGAAAATTTGAACACACGTAACGTGGCCATATGTATAGACAATAATCATGCAAAACCACTGCCGAAACAATGAATAATATGGTCCACTACATGCCATTTTCGAGCTTCTCCTTATTGCAATATCGTTTTTATTATTACCCATGCAGGTCCAAAGTGTACCACTATTAGCATGAAAAAAGATACTTGTATTTTTATTCAACCATCATTACAAATATACTTTCAACTTCCGCACATCAATAATTGCACCTTTATACAGGTACCTGCACATATTGTCTAATCATCATGTATGATCTATGTGTGTATGCTCATGAAACACACATGCACACACACACGTTACTAGAAATATTGTGTTAATCAAACCAAGCTAATTTACCTTTTGTATGGTATATAACCATAAGATATTAAGATGGATAAGGTTTAATTAAGATCTTTTATGTTTTGAGTGATCCCAGAATTTGGATCACAAAAAGAAGTACATGACATGTGAATCAATGGAAGAGATGTGGAAAGGCCATGTGTGAGATATTATATGCATTGGGGGCGAAATGTCAATTTTTATTCATCATAATGTGATGAAGAGAAGAGACAATGACCCTACACTATTAAATTGCATGTTCTCTTTATCTTTAACATTACCATACATCATTTCATGTATGGGCCGCTTTGGTTATGTCAACAATGACATGTAACTATCTTCTCCACTCTTATCATCCACAATTGTGTAATAGACTAAATTAATATCACCTTACAGGCCCAATGGGCTTTAATATATTTTATTCATTTAGGCCCATAAACCTTTATTTTTTCTGCAAACCACGCAGACGCAGATTCGAAAATCGTAACCGTAGATCGGGAAAAGTAACCTCACGAATCCGGAAGATTTCTCCGATCAATTTGGCGACGACGATTTTTTGGTTATTAATCTTCGAAGGTGTTGAAGTAACTTGAGGTAGATTGGACACGATTGTGAAACTCAGGTGTGAAACGAAACGACGAAGAGATTAGGGTCGATTAGTTTCTAAGTAAAACGAAGCGGAGGTGATTTGGTGACTTAATTGACCAGAAATGAATTCTCCGGCGTCGGATGAAACGGCTCCGAGGAGGAACAGGAGAAAAGTAAGTAGGAAGAACTACGATGAGAATGCGATGGATGAATTGATTGAGAAGCAATTAGGTGGAAAGGCGAAGAAAAAGTACAGGACGAAGCAAGATTTGGAGAAAGAGACTGAGACCGAGGCTCTGATAGCTCTGTCCGTAGGTTTCCCAATCGACGAATTGCTTGAGGAAGAGATTCGAGCTGGAGTTGTAAGAGAATTAGGCGGGAAAGAGCAGAACGATTACATTGTTGTTCGGAATCATATAGTAGCTAGGTGGAGGGGTAATGTTGGAATTTGGCTACTCAAAGATCAGATTAGAGAAACTGTTAGTAGTGACTTTGAGCATTTGATTTCAGCTGCTTATGATTTTCTCTTGTTTAATGGATACATCAATTTTGGGGTTTCTCCATTGTTTGCTCCTTATATTCCTGAAGAGGGTACTGAGGGATCAGTCATTGTTGTTGGTGCTGGACTTGCTGGTTTGGCTGCTGCTAGACAGCTTTTGTCATTTGGGTTCAAGGTTCTTGTTTTAGAAGGTAGGAGTCGTCCTGGTGGACGAGTGTACACTCAGAAGATGGGAGGTAAGGATAGATTTGCAGCTGTTGAACTCGGTGGTAGTGTAATCACGGGTTTACATGCGAACCCACTTGGAGTTCTTGCGAGACAGCTTTCTATTCCTCTTCACAAGGTTAGAGACAACTGTCCTTTGTATAATTCAGAGGGAGTACTTGTCGATAAAGTAGCTGACTCCAATGTTGAGTTTGGTTTCAACAAACTGCTTGACAAGGTCACAGAAGTAAGGGAGATGATGGAAGGGGCAGCTAAGAAGATTTCTTTGGGAGAAGTCTTGGAGACTCTTAGGGTACTGTATGGTGTAGCTAAAGATTCAGAGGAAAGAAAACTTTTTGACTGGCACCTTGCTAACTTGGAATATGCTAACGCTGGGTGTCTTTCGAATCTTTCAGCTGCTTACTGGGATCAGGATGATCCTTACGAAATGGGTGGGGATCATTGTTTTCTTGCTGGTGGAAACTGGAGACTGATAAATGCATTAGCTGAAGGGCTACCCATAATCTATGGGAAAAGCGTTGACACTATCAAGTATGGAGACGGAGGAGTTGAAGTCATTTCTGGTAGCCAGATATTTCAAGCTGACATGATTCTTTGCACTGTGCCGCTTGGGGTCTTGAAGAAGAGATCTATCAAGTTTGAGCCGGAGTTACCTAGAAGAAAACAAGCAGCAATTGACAGGTTGGGGTTTGGCCTTCTGAACAAAGTTGCCATGCTTTTCCCATCTGTCTTTTGGGGTGATGAGTTAGACACGTTTGGATGCCTCAACGAGAGTAGCATCAACCGAGGAGAGTTTTTTCTATTCTATGCCTACCATACAGTCTCTGGTGGCCCTGCCTTGGTTGCCTTAGTTGCTGGAGAAGCTGCTCAACGATTTGAGTGCACAGAACCATCTGTTTTACTTCACCGTGTTTTAAAAAAACTCAGAGGTAATATTTGATAACGTCATGAACCTTTTGCTGCTTCCAAGTTCTCGCCATAACAATGTTTTTGACATAATTGTAGGCATATATGGTCCTAAAGGTGTTGTTGTGCCTGACCCAATACAGACGGTTTGCACTAGATGGGGAAGTGATCCTTTGTCATATGGGTCATATTCTCATGTAAGGGTTGGTTCATCTGGTGTGGACTATGACATTCTTGCTGAAAGTGTTAGTAACCGTCTATTCTTCGCTGGTGAGGCCACGACAAGGCAACATCCAGCCACAATGCACGGTGCCTACTTAAGTGGTTTAAGAGAAGCCTCAAAGATTCTACATGTTGCGAATTATCTTCGCAGTAATCTAAAGAAACCTGTTCAAAGATATAGTGGAGTTAACATAAACGTTCTTGAAGATATGTTCAAAAGACCCGACATAGCAATAGGGAAGTTGTCATTTGTCTTCAACCCATTAACCGACGATCCGAAATCGTTTGGATTAGTCAGAGTTTGTTTTGACAACTTTGAAGAAGATCCAACCAATCGTCTTCAGCTTTACACTATTCTTTCCCGGGAGCAAGCTAACAAGATCAAAGAATTGGACGAAAATAGTAATGAGAGCAAACTATCGTGTCTGATGAATACTCTTGGATTAAAGCTAATGGGTGCCAACTCAGTACTAGACACAGGTGGTGCGTTGATCAGTGTCATAGCTAACGCACGCAGAGGCAGAAGCAGGTCCCACGTGGTTGCAGGGCAATGTAACCTCCCCTTAAACCCCCTGCATTTTAATTGACCAATTGCCCCCTCAAAAGGTTCCTTGTTACTGTTTTTGGTAACTCATTTTTGCAGAGAAATCTGAACATGTCAAGAGAGAAGTTCAGATTCTCCACTAACCATCACATAAATTCTTCTCTTTTCTAATTTTTTTGTTGTCATTTTTGGGGGCGTTATTTTTATGTTTCTAAAACTGCGTAATTTATACAAACAATGGAAGAATGTTTCTGTGTATGGAATCGATGATGACGTTTGGAATATGCTGCAATTAGTGAACCAGATATAAACCAACACTAACCAGCAACAACCGAAACCAACCAAACTCCAGTAATATGGGCTCTAAAGATAAAAATGGAAGCTTCGGGATTAAGTAGAGTGTCTCTCAAGTCTCAAGGAACTTTAGGTTTTTTGTTAATAGAGCTTCTTCATCCACATAATAGAACAGCCTTTTTTAAGAACGTCCACACCTAAATTGCTGAAGCTTGAAAGAATGACGACCATGGGCGATCTTCCAGGCGATTTGGTAGAGGAGATACTCTCTAGGGTTCCGCTGACATCTCTGAGGGCTATACGATCTACTTGCCAAAAGTGGAACTCTTTATCGAAAAGTCAGATTTGTGGTAGAAAAGCAACAGCAGCAGAGAATAAGTTTCTGGGGTTTATGATGAAGGATTCAAGGGTTTGTTCAATGAAATTTGATCTCCAAGGAATCAGAAACGACGACGGGGAGTTGGTTGAGCCATCTATAAAGCAAGTAAGTAAACTCGATCAAATCGAGGTCTCTCAAGTTTTTCACTGTGACGGTTTAGTCCTATGCATCATTAAGGACAACACAGGGCTCTTGGTATGGAACCCTTATTTGGGGCAAACTAGGTGGATCCATCCGAGAAACAATTACCAGATAGAAGATAGGTATGCTCTTGGATATGATAACAACCGTAACCACAAAATATTGAGGATTTTCGATTTGTATCCAAGCAGCAACCGCGTTTTTGGGTACGAAGTCTACGATTTTAGCTCTAATTCATGGAAGGTTCTTGATGTCATTCCTGAGTGGGATATACAGTCTCATTTTCGTGGCGCGTCTTTGAAAGGGAATGCTTATTTTCCTGCGCAAAAGAAAGAAACAGTGGGAGGAATAAAGACAATAAATATTGAAGATGTTCTACTTTGTTTCGATTTTACAAGGGAGAGATTTGGACCGCCTCTGCCACTGCCGTTTCACTCTTACAATGCAGACTTTTTTGTGTCTCTAGCTTGTGTTAGGGAAGAGCAGCTCGCTGTGTTATATCAACGCTGGGGGGCATTTGAGACAATCGAGATTTGTGTTACAAATAAGATTGATCCCAATACGGTTTCGTGGAGCAAGTTTTTGATAACGTCCACTGGTTTTCCGGTTGACACTTTTTCTGGGAGCTTTTTCATTGATGAGGAGAAGAAAGTTGCTGTGGTTTTTGATTTAGATAGATATAAACCGACTGAGACCTGTCGCTACCAAATAGTTTATATTATTGGACAAGATGAATACTTCAAATCTGTCAACATGGGAGTTGCCCCAAATATCGCGAAGAACTCGTACCAAGCTTACTGTGTTCCACTTGTGTGCTCTTCTTCCTATGTTCCAAGCTTAGTTCAACTACAAATCAACAAACCGGGCAAAAGGAAAGAAAGTAACTAGTTCCATTTACACTACTTTTTATATTTTTCTTGCATCATCTTCTTTTGTTTCATTCCATTGACTTTGATGTTCTTTTGAACGATCATTAACTTGTGTTTTGCTATTTATCTGCTTATAAAGAAGTGGGGGGTTTTGTGATACAATCAGCTCGGCCTTTAACTAAAATCATACTAGTTGTTTAGATGTAGGAGTCCATATGGAAATAGATAGATAAGTTAAGAGAATCATTTACTGCCTCTGTTTATAAAAAAACACTCGAGGTATTGGAAATGTTTCATTTGTTTGATGGTTTGGTGGTCTGATGCATCGTGTTCTGTGTTTTGGTTTCTTAAACTCTTGAATGAAATTAGGCATAAATTTTGAGTCTTCCCTCAGCTTTATCCTTGAACAACCTTTTTAACATCTTGAATTTACCCATTTGGAGTACACAAATGCAACCATTCACAAACCTTCTCCCACATTCGCGCCAAGGACAATTCCACCCATGCCACGCTTATAGCTTAGCTTGGATTGCTCCCATCTCTCGCACTTCAAAACATAGCTTCTTTGAATGCAAGACCAATATACAACTCCATTCCTAACGATTAATGGGCGTCTCACTTCTTCTCTGAATGTGCCATTTACTTCCAATTTGAGCGACTTGTGGGTTTTCATCATCCGAGTGTCACTATCGGGAAATATGTTACGGCCTAAAGGAAACTCATCCCACAAACTGTGGTATATTATTCTCAACTTCAAACTCAAACCGTTTCATTGCATCCTCATCCAATTGATCAATACAAAGGGAAAACTAAAACATACAATTAAAACCAATAAACACCAACTTCTTAAGAAACTAGCTTGTTGCCATGTCATTAATCAACAAGCAATCTCGAGTAAAAAGTTATATTACATTAGTTCCTTATACATCAAAATCTGGATTTTACAAGGAGAGCTGTGTGAATAGCAATTCCAACTCCTTCTCTTGAGACAATGTTCTCTGTCCAACAAAGAAACATAAGTTAGTTAGTTTCAAAGGTGTTTCATATAGAGTAGTAATGTGAAGAAGAAGAGGATTGACTTACTTGGACAGATAAAAGGTCGTTGATTTTGTTGAGAACCTTGAGACGATGAACTGCATAAACACTGTTTGATGGAAGTTTACAAACCCTTTTGATCTCTTCCTGAATCACACTCGATTTCTCATCACAATCCATCTCATTCCATCTTTCTCCCACACGATTACCTCTGCTTCCCATTTCGTAACTGATTCCTCAGCTGAAACTTCAATAAACAGACATATACAATGAAAACGGAATCAGTTATTACAAAGATAAAGGGCTCGAAAAATAACAACTTTGTGTTCGATCGAAAATAGAACAAAACAGAACAGTGGGAAGAAAGATTGAGTTTTTACATCAAGGGTTACGAATTCAGAGCTCGCAGTTTCCGATTTTGTCACACTCAAGAGAATTTGCGAAAAGAAGTGATCGAGAATTGTCTTCCAGCCCTAAATTCGACACCGGTCTTCTTATCAAATAATTTTGGCTTTTTCAGTTATTTACTTACCCGACCCGTAAACTAACCTGTAACCCGACCCGGGACCTAGCTCACTAAGAACCCTTTAAGCCCTAAAATCTCCGATCACATCTGAATTTTGCTTCTTCCTGGCAATGGCATCTTCAAGAGTGTTAGGCAGATTCTCGTCTCGATTAAAGTCTCTATGTCAAAATCTCAGCAACAAGAATGCCAATGTTTCATCACTCCCCTCTCCCATCAAATCTGCATCACCTTCCTCAGCAACTAGTTGTCGTCTCAATCGATCTTCAAGGTTTGTCTTTTGTATCATTTCACACTATCAAATGGAGAAGACAAAAACCTTCTTTTTTCCTCACTATCAATGGGTCTGCAACAATGTAGATTACTTGCTGATAATTTTGAAATCTGAATCAACAAAGTCAAAATCTTTCTAAGCAAAATTACAAATTTGATGAACTTGTTGGATGGTTGTTTTCAGATTACCAGTGGAGTTGAGCTCGATGATACCTCTGCACAGTGCTATAGCATCGTCCAGGCTCGTCTCAAGTTTGTCCGTTGAATCCAAAATCTGGGGATTAGTTCCTCAAGGTCAGTTTTTGTTTTGTTCTTGAGCACTGGAATTACCATTTGGGTTTACTTTACATAGGTGTATCAGCACACAACACATTCTGTTGTTTCTCTGTGTTGCAATTTGTATCCTTTGTACTGTGTATATGGCGATAAATGTGATGATGCATCAATTTGAATCCGATAGTTAGCTCTACGGATAAGGATGTACATAAGTTCCTTTGATAAACTTGACAGCAACAGAAGTATGTGATCATATAGCATCATCATTTGTAAATCTGATGAAGTTGAACCCTTTTATGTTTGTGTATGGATCTGAACTGATAAAATCACACATTACTTCTAAGTTTGGTTTTGATAGAGTTTCGTTGCTTAGTTAGTTCAATAGATTGACATGAATCTTTTCTTTGGAATTGCAGGTCTTTCATTGCCTTTATGACAGTTTTCTTTTCTCATCTTACAACAAGTTTCCAGGAGGATAGAGACATAAACGAAGCTCGGATTGTATCGTTCTTTTTAGCTTTTATTCACATCCGAAAGTCCTGTAGTTTAGATTCTGTTATCTTGCGGTTTTGAGTTAATCAGAAACAGAGTAATCAATGTAATGTTGCAGGCTAGATCTTTCATCTTTGGAAATTTATTTTTTTCTCATGCAATTTCTTTAGCTTGACCATGAGTGACTAAAAGATCAATCAGTAGCAATGATTTGATTTGGCTAAGAGACATTTGTCCACTTGGCATCTTGATTTGGATGGTTACAACTTGCAAGACCCAATTGGATACTTGCTATGACAACTCCAACTCAAGAGTGTCGTGTAACTAAGAACCTTGACTAATTTGTAATTTCAATCCCAAGTCATGTTACTATATGTTTTTTTGTTTGTATTATTTTCTCTCCTACAATTAAGCTCTTTGACGTACGTAATCTCCGGAACCAACTCCTATATCCACCATTTACTCCACGTTGTCTCCAATTATTGGACGTTGAAACTTGACACAACGTAAACGTATCTATGTGGTTGATTGTATGTACATATGTACAAACGTACACCTTTCTCCTCTTTCACTTCATCACTTGGCTTGTGAATTCATTAATTCCTGCGAAATGGAACCTCGAATCAATGACCTTCAGGTGGAATCTCGGGTTCATGAGTTGCTCGATTTTCCGGTTCATACAAACCAGATATCCTCTGCAATCTACGAGGTATGTATATCATATCATATTGATACTACTACAATAAGAACACAACAAGTAATATACAGATCCTATTGCAGTGTCCCAACGACCACATCGAAAACCCTAAGAAGAAACCGTACAATTGTCCACACTCAGGAGCCAAGTGTGATGTCACAGGAGATATTCAAAGGCTACTACTGCATCTAAGGAATGATCACAATGTTGAAATGAGTGATGGGCGTAGTTTCAGTCACAGATATGTTCATCATGATCCTAAACATCTTCATCATGCTACTTGGATGTTAACAGTAAGTTATATAACTGATTATCTTGCTCTGTTTCTGCAACTTTGTGAATTTTTAAGTTTTAACCCACTTGAAACGATGCAGCTTCTCGATTGTTGTGGTCGAAAATTCTGCTTGTACTTCGAAGCGTTTCACCTGAGGAAAACACCAATGTACATGGCCTTCATGCAGTTTATGGGAGATGAAGAAGAGGCAATGAGCTTCAGCTATAGTTTGCAGGTCGGAGGGAATGGCAGAAAGCTGACATGGCAAGGCGTGCCGAGGAGCATTCGTGACAGTCACAAGACGGTTCGTGATAGTCAAGATGGCTTAATCATCACTCGCAAATTGGCTTTGTTCTTCTCTACCGACAACAACACCACCGACAAGGAGCTGAAGTTGAAGGTTTCAGGTCGTGTATGGAGAGAACAGCCTGTTTCGATATGAATTCGATAATTAGGTTACAGAATTGGACAACTATAGAATATTTGGTGACAAAAATATCTTTTCTTGATTTAAAAATTAAATATAGCAATTTCGAGGGAAATGTGTAGGTAAACTGGTGATTATGGCTCAATCCCCTTCACAAGGGGGGAATAAACAACACAATCACCACATTTTTGCTTCACAATTCAACTGAAAAAAAAGAAGAAGCACAACAGAGCCTGAGAGGCCATAGGGTTGGATAAGGAATAGGAGCCGAGACTTAGAAACATATTTCTCTCGTCCTTCAACAGTTTTTACTAATAAGTCTCAAGATACAGTTCGGCCATAGCTTAACGATGCAAGGTAGAGATTCTTTCCCCATTTTTCCTGCACAACAGAAAATTGCATCTCCGGTATTGTTCATGGGAAGGGAGAAAAAGAGTTCAAGATATTGATTAGTAATCTTTTATAGCTGCTCTACTCACCTTGACGTGTGTGCTGGGGAATTGAGAGGTACGTAACGTCTCTTGTGTCTCATCAACAAGTCTACGACGTGGGATGCTTAGGATGAGAGCAGCTTGATCGGTTGTGGCTGCTGTTGATGTGATTCTGAATCCACCATCCCAACGCCTGTGGATGCCTTCACTTGGATACAGAAAATCAAGTTCCACAACCTGTAGAGGAGATATAAGCGAAAACAGGAGAATTAGAAATCAACGCGACAGATCCAAAACTGAAGGAAACGGAAGAAATTCATCTATATCGGTGAAGTCTAACCTGTTCACTGTAGCCAGAATTGCGGGACATAACAACACCCCATCGATTTCCAGCTGTTGCCATTGAGGTTACATGGAAGCCTTCTCTCCATTTCTTGTTTATCCACTTGAACGGGAATGAATCGCTTACTTTGTAAGACTGCTGTGTATACTGCGTACCTTCATAATTCATTTGAAAACCAAACATAGAATAAGCCACAAATTCAGAGACTAGTAAAATACCATAATGACGAAAGTGTTCAAAAGTATTCATGAAAAGTGTAGATACCTTTTGACATGACAACTAAGGAGCTTCCATTGCTTGCACCAGCAATAGAACTAATGTAGTAGTTCTTCTCCCACTGCTCCATAATCCATTCCTGATTCAAAACAGAATTCACTCTCAGGTAAGATCATCTTGACAGAACACAGATATAAAAATAACTAACAGAGAAACATCAGACAACCTTGTGCAAGAATACAGGAGAGAGTTCATAGACTTGGTGCGTGAAGCCAGTTCCAGCATCCATTATCAATGCCCAGAGATTCGAACATGATGATACACAGCTTATCAACAAACCATCTGCAATACCTCTCTCAATATGCTGTGCCAGTCTTATATCAGCCACATTATAATGATACCTGGTTAAACACATAAATTGTGAGTCCAAAAATAGTTTTAGACACATTAAGGCCAAAAATCCAAGATTATAATATAACCAAGAGAAAAAATGAGACACAAACGCAGTCCCAGCAGTTAACTGACTGTATAAATAATTAACCATGAATTTTTTTACCTCTGCTTCATTGGTTGCCTGGCATTGTAAATCGATATCCATTGCGTTGCAGGGACTCCTAGACGGACCTTTTTCCTAGGGGCATCTTCTTCTTCCTCCCCAATGCTCAACCTACCTCGCTTCTGGCCAACTTGGAATATGATCTAGCACAAAAGAAAACAATTACAAGATGTTAAACAACAACTCCTAGATATCCAAATAGGAACGAAAGGGAAAGATATACAGCATGAAAATGTCACCTTTTGAGCACCCTCTGTGTTTATAGGCCTAATTGCCGGATTTTCGCCCAAGAGGTCTTGAAACAGAGATACTAACTTTCCATAGTTGGGTTCTTCATCAAATTTCATATTTACCACGATCTCAAGAAATTGTTTGAAAGGAGGGGGACAAAAACAACAAAGCATATCCGGCGATGTTGCCATCTTCTTTTTGCAAACAAGGAATGACTTGTTATCTCCCTGAAAATTGAGTAAGAGACAGGATTAGCAGAGAAAGAATCATGCAACAACATGATTCTACAAAACAAAATGATAGGTCTGCAGTACCTGATATCCTTGCCATGGCAATCTACCTCGGTGAAGAAAGATCAGTGTATATGCTAATGATTCCAGATCATCCCTTCTGCTAGCAGTTCTCCCTAAATGAGCATGTGCACTTGCGTATCTAACTGTCCCTCTATAAAAATTAAGAAGAGAGAGATTCAACAAAAGGTAAGAGCGAGTATAAAACAAATTATATTAGGTAACAGTAGAAAATATATTACCTAAACATATCAGGACGTTGATCATATTCAACATGTTGTCCGCTACCACCTTCTCTCCACTTTGTAGCTGAAAAGTTGGTTGAAAAATGAGAAAGGTAAAGAAGAACCTAGCAAGAATAACAAAGAGAATGAAATCAACCTAGTCCCAAATCAACAAGAAACAGTTTTTTCTCTTGAGACGTTGAAGGCTGGCCGAGTAAGAAATTTTCTGGCTTAACATCCCCATGCACATAACTGAAACCGAAGTAAAACATGACCTGTTAGGCTAGTTAATAGAGAGAAAACATAAGAACTTAGAGGTGCCGAGACTCCAAACAGGATATCAGAAGAAACCTCGGACAACCTAATTAAATACAAAAACAAAAATAAAGTTCAATTACAAACCCTTTTGCATGCATCTTTTCAAGGATGGAAAGTGATTCAACCGCAATGCAAGCTACCATTTCCGAGGACATTCTGCAAAGCAAAAAGGGGGAGAAGAATTGTTAGGGAAGTCGATTTTTTAAAAGCAAAATGTTACTCAGTATGGACTTATGTATTTTTTTAAAAACAGGGAGTAACACCACATTTCAAGTCACAATTCCAAAAGAATCCAAATTAACTTAGGATACTCATGTATGGAAACAACGCTAATTGAAAAAGAGACAAGAGCTCCCCAAGGATGTGTAATGGAGACTCACGCTTGCCCTGAAGTATTCCATAAATCCCATAAGCTAGGCCCAAGCATGTCCATAACCTGAGGCCAAAACAAAGAAGAGAGGATCTAACTTCAATGATACAGACAGGAGAAAAAAACAGAAATAGGAGAAAGGGGGAATCCAGTACCATGACATAATAGTCTCCTTGCCTGCCTTTGAAATGTACTCTAGGGACTCCATGGCTACCACCCAAGGTGCTGTTCACAATAAAAGTAAAATGTCAATTTCACATTTCAAGTCAAGGAAGCACCTACAATCCAGGTAAATGAATTTAAGAAACATTGAAAGAAAGACAGGAGAATCGAAACACCCACTTGTAAACCTGCCACTCATGTGGAGGACCATAGTTGCAACCCTTGCTGCTCCTATGCTCAAACTTTAGAGCAACCTATATAAGAAAGTGAAGATGTGAGACACTGTAAGCATAACTAAGCTAATAGAATGATATTTATGGTGACAATCCTCCACAGCAGTAAACGCAGACTGAGTTATATTACCTCCAAGATGCTAGCTCCTGCACTACGATCATTACCGCCACTAATACGACGTCCGACAAATACTTGTCCAAAACCACCCTTCCCCAGCTTTCTCTCAACTTTATATAGTGGTGATCCTCCAACTTGAACCTGATACGGAATCGTTAGTCATTACCATAGAAAGATGATAAGCAAGCCTACAATGAAAAGTTCAATAACCCCAAACAACACAAAAACTATGCAAATCAATTATACCCTCTCAGGGAAAGGAGCAGTATTTCCTTCTTCTTCCTGAGCAGCCGCCTTGTTAGAGCCACCACTATCATTACCAATAGCCATATCTTTCTTCTCTTCTTCAACGACTACCTCTTTACCCTTGTTTTTATCGATATCGCTATCCTTAGACGGCACAACAACCGGAATCTCCTGAGGTATCTCTTTATCTTCCTCCTTTAATTTCCTCGCCGCTAATCTAGTCCTCGGCCTCTCTGCAACTCCTGTAACTCCGCCGGCAACCGGTTTTGGAGCTTTAACGGTACTCTTCTTCGGTTTCTTTTCTGTAGGTGTTTGCGGAAGCTGATTGGGAGCTACAGCATCAGTAACACGGCCACGGCGGACTCCACGGCGAAGCTCCGGCATAGCTCAAACCCCATGCAATCGAGACGGGACACGAAGAGTCCGATCATTATAGTCCTCCGAAAACGAGGGCCTGGGTCATGTCGGATTTGGTAAGCTATTTGATATATAATCGGAGATTCGATTTGCCGATGATGAAGATGGCGATTTAGGGTTACGACGGTTCAAGTTTGCGATGAGAAAAATAGAAGTTTATGGATGAAAGTTCCCAAAATGGAGAGAGAAAAGAAGACAGGCGATGTGAAAAAGGCGATATTTATGCCACGTCAGATATTCTGAAGAGGAAGAACCAAAAAAATTTGGAAAAATCAAATTAATTTTCCTTATGACAAAAATTATGTAATAATGATGTGAATGGACTTTTTTTGCGTCACACGGTCCGTGACTTGCGACTAATTTGGAAACAAACGTTTCACGTTTTTGTTAAGAAATAAAAAATTTGATTTCTTTTCTTACAATGGTTTTATATGTTTACTATTTTGAATGTCTTTTCTATTTCAAACAAAAAAGTAGCTAAATGTATTATTTAATTTCTCCGTGTAATATCAAAATTGGTTTTAGACAATAAATAGGTTTGATTTGGTGTTTTTTTTTTAAGGTTTGATTAGCTCGTGATTGGGCTAACTAATCATTATATTTATTTGAACATTTATTTTCTATCAAAATTTCAAATAATTTATTCGCTAATCAGTTGATGATTTTCCAAATTAACGCGGAGTAGAGCCTTTGTGCCACTTAATTTGACCAAAAAATGTATGTTTAATGTATATATAAACAACTACTTATTTATTTATTTTTTAGATGAATAAAATCAAACCATTACAAGATAAAATACATTATTTAACTTGGGAAAAGACAATAACACTCTCATAACAAAACGAGACATAAAAACAAATAAGTAATGAAATCAAATGAACAATATTCCAAACTTAATTATTTCAGTAATGCAGAATATAACAATTATATTCAACACTAGATTCACCGCGGAGACAATTCATTTTTTAAAATTAATATATGTAAAAATTTGTAAATTATTTTATAGTTTACAATTGTTACTAAGTAACATCCTGTCAAACTCGTCCCGCCAAACCCGTCCACAAAAAAAATTTATTTATTTTATTAATGTTGATCTTATTTATAATATATTTATGAATCATTGTCAAAATATTTTATTCGTTGCGGGACGTTGAATCCATACATTTTTCGCCAATTAGTTAATATATGTTCATTCTTAAAATTTTGAATCACAAAATATGACGATTTTTTTTTTGAGATTTTTTAAACTCTATATATTATATAATGATGTTAATTTTTTTGATATATTAAACTTTTTATAAATTTAAATATTAATAGTGTTTTATGAATTTTAAATATATAAATAATAATAATTAAAAAATTAATATTTTTTGCCTTTTAGGTAATGATATAATAATTCTAAAAGCAAGAATTTAGAAGATTTAAATCTTTAATTAAATATTTTCATGCCTGAATAATTAATGTCAGTAGCATGACATTGTAAATAAGTTCAAATACATGATTTGTTTATTTAAACAAAAAACGTTTAGTAAGAACAATATTTATTTAAACAAAAAACTTTATTTTAAAATATTGTTAACAAAATACGTTTATGCTAATTTTAAGGGATTGATGTGAAGTTTGTCTGGATTAAATTTTATTGATAATGTAATTGACAATTTAAATTAAGAATTTAAAGTAAAATTAATTATTTTGAAAAAAAGATTTAATGCTAATGGCATTGGATTGTAAATAAGTTCAACTCTAAGATTTATTTGCTAAAATGGCTGCAAAAATGTATATATAGATAGATTTGTAATGTAATTTAATATCGACTGTGTGATTGTTTAATAATTAACAAAATGAAGATTTTATTTGGTAATCAGGATCTATCATGAAACGAATCTCAGACTAATTTTTCAAATATTTATCTAAAATTTAGCATTCTTGTCCCATGTTCATGTACCATTCGAACGTTGCGCCTCTACAGTACACCACCATTTCGTTACCAAAATAGCCTTAGCGGGCAAATCATATGTAGTTATAGAATACCGTTCTTAACATTTAGATCATGTTCTTCGTTAATATAATGGCACATCTGATTAATTAGGTTAAACACAGTTAGCCATGTATCATAGATTTCTATGGACATTTAAATAGACGTTTATCAAATGAATGAATCAAAATAGCTTTTAATTTATCTAATGGATGTTCAGCAAAATTAAACTAAACCATAAATCTATATTATTATTTTTAACAAACCATAAAATCTAAATTTAAACCCTAATCTTTATTTAATAAAATAGATCGACATATACGGTATAAAATATGCTCGGGATAAATAAATAAAAAACTAATCGTCTCGTAACAATTAAGGTAAAATTGTCCTATCTTTGTAAATAATATATTTTCTGTTAGCACTTAGCCACTTAGTAGTGGAAATGTGGAATTAATCTGCTCCAAACTCTAGAGATTAGTGAAAAGAAAAACCCTTGAGATTTGGAAGAGAGTTAGACTCTTCTTATATATTCTTAAACAAATATCTGTCTCTTACAAACTTTTACATATTCAGTTTCTATAAACCTTTAAAAGTCAAGTTATATTAACTATTGAAAATAACAATAAATGTCGAAGCTTTGATGGTCAAACAAAACAATTGATAACAAATCAATCCCCTTCAGGCCACGTGTGGGGAGGTAACGATACGTCCATATCAAATTAATCATTTACGTTACAGAGGCGTTTCGTATCTGAATTCGTATGAGCCTGCACTGCTTTTTTTCCTTTTTAATAGTTCTGTTGTCTTTGTCATCTACTTTACTATATACAGAGCAAAAAGAAAGAGTACGTCTATGACCAACATTTGACGGAGATGTTATTAATTGCGTATCGTAGATTCGTATAGGTTTGTTCAATATTTCATTTTGAATTTTTGTTTGCCAGTTTAAAAAAAGATAAAGTTAAGAGAAGATTTGATTTATTTTTGTTAACAAGACAATATTGTGTTAAAGAAACAAGTGAGCTGGAAGAAACACGACATTCAACACGAAAACCCAAGTATATCGTGTTGTTGAAACACGAGTATATCGTGTTAATGGTATGGCTTGTGATGTTTCGATCACAACCACTAATCATTGACGTTACTCATAAGTTTGTTTTTCGTCTTCTTTTTCTCTTTTCGTTTTTTTAAAAAAGTTTTTCTTCTTCTTTAGTTGGTTAATTTTTTCTTTTTCCGACGATTTAAAGGTTATATTATCAGAAAAGTAAACTGAACGAAGAAAAATTCAATTGTTTGAGACTTTAAACAAAACTGAGTGTCGGATTAATGAACACAAAGAAGTGGGGGAATCTTCTATATCTTCTTGTCAGAAAATCCAAATGATTCACATGAAACATGTATTATCTAGAAAGGAAACATTCATTTCTAATTTCTTTCTCTTTTTGGTGACCTGTGACCAAATCAGAGGTCAACTACTATTCAGAAATTTGTTTGTACATTAAGGATGAATTTAGGTTGCTGTGGCTAAAGGTATAGGAAACCACATGAGAACAAATAGCGTTCCAGTCAATATTTTAAACTCTTCTCTCCTCTACTATCACAATGACACGTTACACTGGATGGAGTGGACCACTGTTTTTTCTTAGTTCCTCTACGATACACATGATATTTACATAATTGAATCAGTAATATACAAACTGGGAGAGGATGGACCACTTTTAGATTATGACTATTTGCTTTTTGTTTGGAAAGAGAATAATGATAATCAAATGTATTATTGTACATGATATTTTTGGACTTGATTTTGGTGACATAATCAAGAAATACACACTTGTCTTGTCTTGTCTTGTATGTGGATACGATTGTGATCCGGATTCATTGATCACCTAGACACCTACCAAGTGAATGATTATACTATATTCTAATATTTGGAAGACACTAGAGAGATTGTTAGTTTTTTCTGTTTTTCTGTTTTTCTAGAATTGCTAGTCTTTTAACAAAAAAAAATTAAATTAAACAAATAAAGCCAAATGGTTAAATAATCAAGGCTTAATAAAATTCACTTTGTCCGATCAGTGCCATAAAAAAAAAAATCATCTATATCT
>Ga0041059_1000395_pt1 | contig 32360 bp, 24 predicted proteins | sample AraColnosormetaG_FD_56232 | JGI IMG/M metagenome (GOLD analysis project Ga0041059, IMG submission 56232) | Arabidopsis roots microbial communities from North Carolina, USA - Col MF nosort | ecosystem: Host-associated > Plants > Roots > Unclassified | place: USA: North Carolina | collected...
ATTAACTCATATATCTTTTTCGGTCGTTTCAATTGTGCTGACAATTTATTTTTTAACTTTATTAGTTAATTTAGATGAAATCATAGGATTTTTTGATTCATGAGATAAAGGAATCATAATTACGTTTTTTGGTGGTATAATTGTTTTTGTGGATTATGATGCTTATGAATATTACAAACAATCGCCTTAATTGTTTTGCAGGGCGTTAATGATGTCACAGATGCCTCTGATCCTACTGAGAAAATGGTAATTGACGATAATCTTTTTTTTAGTGTATAATTATTTTTGTGGATTGCAGTTTCTTAAACTGCTCTAGGTGTTTCTGGTTTACTCAATCATTGCGGTGTCATCTTTTCACATCGTTTTTTTTTCTTATGGGTACAGGTAGAAGAAAACGTCTCATCTGATGCTGTAGCGGAAGATCAACTAGCCGAGGCTGACGTGATTCACGATTCCGAGGTGAGACCTTTTCCAACGGAAGTGAAGTCACTAGTCAGTAATTATAGTAATCATTATGTCACTTACATGTTTAACAGTTATATTAGCCACTAACGCAACTGGGGGATTATAATTTTGTTGTTATTTTGGTTTTGTAGGGCCCAGTCTTTGTAGGAGCTGATTTTGGTACAAACTTTGGTGACGGTGGAAGTCAAGAGGTTAGCTGATATGTCTCTTAGCATGTCAAATGGGTTGTTAACGAATTGTATTTCGATTACGTTGCCTTGACAATAACCGTTGTCGTAATTTGTTATTAGCCAAATAACATAGATTCATGTGTTGACGGACTCCCCCCCAATCTGGAGGGCAATGAGATGTGTTGGATAGCAATTAATTATATTTAAATACACTTTGATTACTCCAAACATTTTATGGATTAGGTAATGTAACATAGCAGATAATGAGTTGGGTAGCTGTTAATGTGTTCATTTGTGCTGTAGGCACCAAATCGAGTTGTTGCTGACGTAGTCAACGTTGATGCGGATAAAGATACGCCAGAGGTAAGGAGTTAAGATCTTAGTATTGTGATTAGTGTTTCAACGAATTGCATTTCTCTCTATTATCCCGACCCTAATGTTGGAAAAAATATCTTTGTAGGACGCTAATACTGATTTCGTGGTAGACGACATCCCCCCTGCAGTGGTGTGTAATGAGGTTTGTTTTATAAAGAAACATTAAACTGAATTTCTCTTTTTAATTGTAATTCTGCTTTACATACTCCCTTGTTGAATCCTGTTGATTACATATTTTTCATATGTTTAAAAGTCTGGTTACAAGGTTTCATCCAATGAAACGGTTGTAAACCCAGAGGAATCTCTCGATAACGTAGAGGAATCTCTCGATAACGTGGAAGTTAGCGGCGTAGATATTATCCTCATAATGCCGTATTTTGCTCTGTCGGTTGTTTTATCCAAAGTTGTGTTGTTTCATGCGCTAGGTTCAATGTTCCCAGCCTGCAGGTGGTTCTGTAAGCCAATTGACGAATGCTGGAGAAGATGGCCAGGTAACACGTCTATTTCATACTAGCACGGTTTTTATGTGTTTGAATCTGGCTTCACTATTTGAACTCATCGTCGATTAGGTTGCCCCCGCGACTGATGATGGAATGGTTGGTGTTGATGTGACCGCGGAGTTTCCGGATATTTTGGTTAGCAGCTAAACTAGCACCCATAATGTTGTTACCTCCTTACGCTTTTCTCCAGCGTTTACCTACTCTTCTACTTGTAAAGATTAAGTTTTCAATGATAGCGATGTTAGGAGTTAAGTAAACCTTTTTTTAGTTTGGAATTTGAGTTCTATTTATGTTCAGTCTTTAAGTTGGGCAAATGCTTTATTACTGAGTAGATCGTTTATAATTTTAAAATAAAAACCATGAGTGGTAAACCAACCACCGGCAAATAAAATTAAAATTAATCGTTTTTTTAATTTATGCTCAGTTTTAATTTGTCTCAGAGTCTATCATGTTGTTGTGTTGTTATTGTTTGGAAGTTACTACATGCCATCATTAGTGTTATAACATTGTATTTGGATGCTAGTTCTGTTGCGGTCGTGTTATGGTTACGCAAAACACTTTTGATTTCAAAGTTTCATCTCCCCTTTTACAGTAAGTTGTATTTTGTGGAACCGTTGTATTGTATCAGGAATATGGCGGTAACGATTGTTATACCGGCGACGGTCGTGACCCTATTAAGAGATTTTATGAACAGGTTAATGTGTAACTACACATCGTATGTTATTATTTCCATAAGTTTTTTTATCGGTAATTCTCATTTTTGAACTGTTTTGACAGGATGTTGGCAGGGGCACCCCCTCAGTTGTGTCTTCTATCCTCAAGGTGTTTGGGTTTTGTTTCCTACTAATATTTTAATTATCTCCTAATTGCTATAACTATCTAATTCTTACTTTTTATTCAATTGACTCGTTCTGCACCGGATTCAGATGAGGTATATCCCCGAGGTATATCCCCTAATTGTATATCTGATATAATATTGGTTACATGTTTACTTTAATATGCTTAATCTTTTAGGATTTTACCACCACCCCTCCCTCCTTCAAAAGAGGCTAAGATCTTAACCCATGCATATCTCGTCAACTGTAATTTTTTTTTTGTAACCTAAATATGATTTGCCACCTTTTATTAATAATGCCAGTTAGTAGCAGGATGATATGAATGCTAACAACGCTGATGGAATTTGTGGGAGAAGAAGTAAGCGTCTCCGTACTCTATCTACCAAGCTAGATGGTCGCTTCGCGTATGGTAAGAAAACCAAGATTTTAGTGGGTCATCCATCCCTTGTTGTCAATAAAGGCAACGACCTTGTCGACACAGAAGAACGATTTCAAAACTCCATGAAGAAACTTAAGGCGATAAGGTATTCTTTATCCCATTTGTTTGTTGTTAGCACATAAAATATTGTTATTTTTGCAATTGGTAATCTTTTATCGACGTATTGGTTTGCAATAGGTCAATTAGCATTTGTGGGGGTGTTGCTTTGACCAATAAAGAAATTTTGGATTTGACTGATCGGAAGAAGAATCTAACAAGCAAGGTACGTTCTGTCATTATATATTAGAATACTTAAAGATTTAACATATTGTTTTGTAATATGTTGGGTGTTTCTCTTTCCTTTATCACCCAGGTAATGGATGCTCTCATCAAGTTTAGTCGGCATTTGTTAAGAACCGATGATGCCGATGGTCATAAACTTCGTGTCGATGTCCTTGATTCTAAGTTCGTCTCACTATTGTTCCGTCTATTCCCCAAATTTTCTCGATGCTCTTCTAAACAAGATTTTCAGTTCCCACCTCATCTGATTGATCTCTTTAATGGCCGTGGAGAACCTGATCATATCGAATTATTCACGGAGGCTGATTTCCTGTACCTGCCATTTAACTTTGACAAGAAGCATTGGGTGGCTTTAGCTGTTGATTTGAACTGTCGAAAGATAACTGTCTTGGATTCGAACATTCAACGACGCAAAGATTCTGCTATTCAGGACGAGATCATGCCACTCGCGGTAATGTTGTCATTCCTTTTCCAACAGGCTGCTTTCAATTCGTCTAAGAGGAACTGTTCGATGGATCCGTTTTCTATAGAGCGACCACTAGTCATCCCGCAGGTTGCTTCCCCACTCGATACAGGCATCTTCTCTATATTCCTTATCCACACTCACGCCACAGGTGGTGTCACTGAATGTGTGGAATTTGAGGTCGACGGTCTTCAGTGTGAAGTTAAAAAGCTAGTGTCGGCCTTAATATTGGTGGGGGTTACTAGCTAACTCTGTTGTTACCCTTCTTTACAATGTTTGTTTCCAACCGTTTTCTAATTGCGTGAAGCTTTTGTCGTAGTCTTAGTTATCCGAATCTGTTTGTGTACGTTTAGCACCTCGATATTGTTTAGTATATAACTTTGTTATTAACCTAATATTACGTTATCTGATATAAGATTAGCCGTTTTAAATGCTTAATGTTGTATTCTCGTTGCATTGTTGTATATTTGTCATCGTTGTTATCAGATAACGTTTGTCGTTTATCTCTGTTTTTAATAGTTTTTTCAATTCGTTGATTTTGTCTTCGCATGTATCACTAATAATAATATCAGATATAATGTTATCACGTTATCCAATATCTTTTTAAAAAATATTATTGTTATGTATTATTACCATTTTGTAGGATTTTACCAGACTCGGATTGTTGATTTAGCGCAGAATTACTAAATAACGTTTTACTAGCAAACTTTTTTGTCACCCAACTTTACAATTTTTTGTTTCCCAGCGTTTTTCTAACTGCGTTTAGCTTTTGTCTTACACCTAGTTATCCGATTCTGTTTTGTTTACGTCGTGTACCTCGATATTGTTAGCAGCTAACGTTTGTATTTACTTAATAATAAGTTATCTACTAAGTTAATAATATATGGTTAGTTTTGCAGTATCGTTGCATTGTGGGATATTTATCATCGTTGCATTCGACTCGCGTTAGCAGAGATACTATTATTCCAATATTAATCTATATTAGAGATTTTCCTCGCTAACGTTTTTGTTATCATTGCTTCTCATTGTTGTTAAAATTCGTGGATTTTGACCAGCCTTGGATCGTTGCATTAAGATTGCGGTAGTAGATAATAATAAGTTATCTGATATTAGATTAGCCGATTTAAATGGTTAGTGTTGCAGTATCTCGGTAAGCATTGTGGGATATTTATCATCGTTGCATTCGACTCGCGTTAGCAGATTAACTATTATCCCAATATTATTCCATATTAGAGATTTTCTCGCTAACATTGTTGTTATCATTGTTACTCATTGTTTTTAAAATTCGTGGATTTTGACCAGACTCGGATCGTTGCATTAGGATTGCGGTAGTAGATACTATATTATCCCTTTTCAGCGTAAAGGTTACTAGCTAACTTTGTTGTTATCTTACATTATCAACGTCGATTTCAAATACATTTTAATTACTAACGTTTATCTTAATAACAAGTTCTCGAGATTTTATCTCACTCCAACCGTTGGTCTATATTGCAGCGTTAGCAGATACACTATAGTCCCTATATTATTCTACTAGAGCGAAGGTTAGCAGACACAATATTATCCCGCTGACTACTACAACAAAGTGTAAATATTATTCTACACTACTTCCCCTTTAAGTTTGGTGTATCCAAGTATGATCATACACCCTAACACCATCACAATCATCAACCTCTTACTGCTCGCTTTCGTTTGAGACACAGCTTCTTCCACTTTCGTAAGCACTTCTTTTTCTATCTTCATTTCCACGTTCTCGTAAACCATCTTTTCGAACTCGGACCTCTGTCCCCGAAGATCTTTCAGCTCTTGCTCAATGTCTCGTGTCTTTGCTGTCAATGTCTCTATCTCATTGAGCAAAGCTTCGTCAACCAATTTAAAAGTGTGGTCGTCGTTTCTTAGCTAGGTATTAACATAGATTTTCCAAATTAACAGCGAATTAAACATGGCAATTGAAGAAATAGAATAATCAGATGAACAAGATTAGCAGCATTTACCCTATTTTTTGCAGCAAAATCACACCGATAATATGTCCGGCAAGGATTCGGAACCGATTTTGAAATGAGTGACACGACTCCTTCCCCGCACCAACATATTTTCGGTATTCCTACAACTTTACCTTTACCCCGCGGCCCTGTAGATCCAGTCGAACTTGATGATAGACTGCTCATCCTTTGTCGAAGAATTTTGGTTCCAAATTTCGGGTTCTGGTTCCAAATTAGGGTTCTTCTGTTTTTAATTTGGGGGATTATAACCCTGGAATACTCACGGCAATTATCGGGTTATATTTGTAGCTGTACGGCTTGGTTTGGTTTCATTGTGACTGGGTCACTGTTTCTTTGTCGGCTTCATGAACCAAACCGAAGTAATATCTATCTGGGGACAATTAGACGTTGTGACAATTATAAATATTCTTATCAACTCGGATACGTAAATTAGCCGATACATGAATATACTGATATATATTTAAAAAAGCGAACCTTTTACTTGATTCGGTCCGAAGATATGTAACATTCAGCGTATAGGTAATGTTATTATTATCAGTTATACAATATAGCTGTTTTACTTTTTTGTAAAAACAACTCGGGTGTTTATTGCTTTGATTGCAACTCCTACAAAGCCGGGCAATAAATTTATGTTAATATTCACTAGTGAATCTATCCCGGTATGGGGACAAGTACATATTTATGTTTTTTTTTTGTTATCAGATAACACGCGTTATGATTATTCTGATTGATGTCCTTAATAACTCGACCCACTAGGTGTCCTTGTCTTCTTTTAGGAGTACCAACATCGTGATTATACCAATGACAGGCGTTACATTATTTTCGCGACATTAGGCTTATCAACTAAAGTTAATAGATTATCATGATTTGTATCACGATATCATTTCGATGCGATTTTTTCCGGTTAGTATTATCTTCTTTAGTTAGTAGGTTAAAGTCAGAGATAACTCAGTAAACAAAAACATACCACATACTGCCATTATATGAAACATTACTTCATGATAGTTGGATTCGTACCGATAATTTTACATTTAGGGAACAGATGTCATACGCATGTACAATGAAAATTTTCTGAACCCTTCCCCCGTATTATTTATTTCACATCGCCATGCCAGATTCTGTTAATCCTGGCAACATCCATCCCACAACTTTCAGCGCAAAAAAACGTGATCCTCCCCTTCTCTTATGTCTCCTGCAGTACAATTCCACCCTTTAAATATCAAGTAACATATATGTAATCGCGATATTATAATTCTTACCGTTATTGGTCCATTGCAGGTTACCCTGTTATGGCCCAACGACTTGCAGCGCGAACATCTTTTCCTTGAAGTCTTTTACAAAAGTAACAGAAGTTATTATTGTATAGTTATTGTATATCAGATATCCTGATTAGCGTTCAATAATTTAAAGCTTTCACATCGCTTCCTTGGTCTTCCCGGAGGCCTTGAAACATACGGTGGAGCCAGTTCTCCCCCCCCTACATCGTTTGGTGACGGAGTAAGAGTCTCCGTGTCAGGCACCGGCATTATTAGGGCTTGGTAACACAACCGTAGCTGTGGCGTGGTGTGATGAACCCCAACCAGTGTGTCCACTCGGAGTCCTTCTTGTATGGCCGCCACTATTGCGTGAGAGCAAGGAATCGTTAGAAGCTTAAACTCTCTGCATGTACATGTTCTCTCCAATAGGTTAACTACAAACCCTCCGCCTCTTTTGTCTCTAACCTCATAGAGACCATCCCCAATCTTTATCACAACAAAACCCGCCCCCTTCTCAAAATTCTCGATAACCATGTTATGTACTTTAGGCGGCAAGATATTGTCTTCTAACTGGGCTGCCTGCCTACGAAACGCAAACCATGATACGAGGGTTGTCTGGATAGATTCTAAGATTGAGATTACCGGATAATCTCGGGCTGCCGTTAAAACATTGTTTAGCGACTCGACAATATTACTCGTCATGAAGTTGTACCGATTCCCAACAAAATGTGACCTGGTCCAATGTTCGAACCCTATACTTTCCAGGTACTCAGCGCACGATCCATGCGTAGCCTTAATTTCAGCAAAAATCTTGTTGAAGTCAGTTAGCCGATAAGCTCTAGCTGCACTTGATACCAAGGCACTTAACTGTTCGACTTTAAAGTATGCCTCAATGTTTCTCTTGAGGTGGACGATGCAAGCAGCATGTGATGACATGGGGTAAACCTGTTACAGTACAAAAAGGCTTATGTAAACATAAAAAGCCTGATGGTAAACCCCACATTATCGGATAACATAGAGATTAATTCCATACCTTGCGGATGCTGGCATAAATAGAGGAATGCCTATCTGACATAAACACCAACTCGGGATCATCTGGAATAGCTTCCGTCAGCTTAGTCATGAACCAAGTCCACGCCTCATCGTTCTCGCTGTTTACTATTCCAAATGCAATGGGGAATATTTGGAAATTGGCGTCTTGCGCACTAGCTGCAACTAAACATCCCCCATATCGTCCCCGTAGGTGTGTACCGTCGATAACTATCACCTTCCTCATGTAAGGATAGCCTAGAACACAGGCATGAAGGGTAAAAAACAAGTACTTGAATCTCTCTACCCCTGAAGCATCCTTTTCAGTTTCCATTGCCACAAGTGAGTTGGGATTTGTCTCCAAAAGCAGCTTAAAGTATGGTTGGTTTAGAGCGTAACTCCCCATAGCAGACCCCATTGCATTGTCCATCGCTATTTCTCTTGTCCTCCATGCCTTCCAATAAGAGACGTTGAGGTTAAACTCTTGGCGTAACATTCTTCTAAGCTCATTAGGTCGAGGTCCACGGCCCACTCCTATGTATTTAGTTCCCATCAACTTCCCAATCACAGCCGTTGATGCTTGCTTGTGGAAGTCCCCTTTAGCATCCACGCTACACGTGTGTGTTGAAGTCGTGCTCCTAACCTCGAACGTATCACTATCTGGCAGCTTAGTTGCATAAACCCACCATGGACATGTATGGCTGACGCACACAGCCGCCACAACATTTGGCCCGGACTTTACGTAAATGAAATGGAACTTCCTCCGGATCGCATGAATAGCGAGCTTAGTTGAACAATCCTCTTTATTCTTAAAAATGCGGCTGATGTAAATGTCACCCCCCTCGTAATCAGCATCCTTCAGGGCTCGCTGAAGGGCATCTGCAAGTCAATCAACGAATCAGGCGTTAACGATATGTTAATGCATTCGATAATATTATTACTAGAGAGATATAGAAAGTTGAAGATAAAGTTTTCTTTTATTAATGTTGTTATCTGTCGCTAACGATAAACACATACTCTTCTATATGTATGATAATATATAGATATACTTTTAACTTCTTGCTTTCCTGACGATAACAACAGTTGTAGCTATCTAACAATATATTTAGCAAGTTGATTTTTTTTTTTACCTTCCTTCCCTTGATCGTCAAAATATGGCGGAGCATCTCGGTCATACAAGACCGTCGCAACCGCTATATCCTTTACGGTCATTGCATTTCTCTACATCTCCAATACTCTTGAGGTATTGGAGACCAATCCAACAACTTCACTCGGTAAGGCATTCTCTATCATGATATCTTTTCCTTTATCCCTCATGGTGATGGGTTGAGGATTTTCAATGAGTGGGCCATCGGCGTCAGAATAAAAGTGGGACAGAGTCTCATCACCTACATTACGAAACACGTTAGTCGATAAATGCGAGTAACAGTTTAAAAACTTATCAGTTACCAAACATGTTATTTGTTAACAAACCTATCACCGATACGCTAAGGCTGTCGGAAGAGTCAGTATCATCCATTAGGTCTTCGCTGCAGAAAGAAACGCTCGTTGATATCGAAGTTGGCGTCCCGAAGGTTGAATCACTTGAAGACAATGCGACTATTTGTGGTCCAACAGCTTGCGATTCTGCCCCTACAAGGGTCAAATGCAAATTTTCAATTTCATTGTCGTTTGCATGATATGTACTTCCGAAGTCTAGTGCTCTCGCTGTCTTCTCTTTATCGCATCCGTTTGTTTCACTCGGTTGACTCCCTTTTAGCGACATTTCTCTTGAACACATTTCACGCAACATTGCTTCTTGTTGATTTGTTCTCCACACCTCGAATAAACGATCTTTTTCTCTCTCATCGTCATCTATAACCTTCTCTTTGCCTTTCAAACTTGTAATTGCCCCTGGTTGTGGTACTTTCGATGGCGTCTCGCTAGTCTCCGCTGCAATCTCCGTGTTTTCCCTTATGATGACACCTCCATACGGGTTGTGTTATTCAATCTCTTTACGTATGCCGACGTCGTTGGTGTCCCCCATGGTTGCTATATCTTGTCCGTCTCCTGAAATCTAAATATTATTAACAGATATCCAACTTATTTGATAACTTAAATATTATCATTAACGTGGTTTTGAGGTTTACCCGAGAGGTTACGCAACAGCATTCTGGTTAACGCGGTACCCCATACAGCTCTTGTTTCCGCACAATTTTAGTATTTATCCGATATTTCTTTCGAACTCAAACCGCTTAGATCCATGTTACTGCGGTAACTATTAACGTTTCGAACATTTCCACCTCGTATAATCTTCACTAGCAGATGCACTTCATCCAGATATGCCCTAATAGCCACGAACAGTGTCGTATCTTCGTCATCCAATATGTCAATTGGGTTCGCTCGTTTCCAATCAGGACCGAGCATCCACTGTGGCCACTGGTACGTTAACTCGATATCGTCATCTGGCCCTAACGCTAATCTATCTTTTCCCGCCATAACAATCTTCGCAAAACTATCTCTCTCACGCAGTCGGACTCCGAATTCAAACCCATCTACATGCGAGATGTGTTCGAAAATTCCGTTTTCATCTCTTTTCCACTCCCCAGGTATCAATCTCACCACGAACGCCATTTGTACCTGAAATAGTTTCAGAAATAACAAGTTAGTTATCGGTTTCTATTATAATCTTGCAAACCCTAAGGTAAAAAAAGTAGCTTCCAAACATTTAACTATCAGTTACAAAATACTTGGATCTTTTACTTTTACGTCTCTGCTTTGAATTTTCTGGGTTCCTAGCTTTTGCTTGCATTAAAATTATCGGAAATTTAAGTTGTTAGTCTGCTAGTTTTTTGTTGGTTGAAGTTAGTACAACGGTAATAAATAGGATAACCCAATGTATATGGCTGATATTCCCGCAACTCGAAATATATTTGTAATGATCACAATATTTTCCCCCAATATATTTTATGTTTCCAAAATCGGCGAGTGAATCTTCGTAAATCTCTACGGCGTTAAATGCTTAAACAGCTACGCTACAATTAGTTATCGTTTACTCCGGGTTATAGGGATATTTTTGGTACAAAAATATGTCACACAAGAGAGAAGCTAATTTCTAACTTATCATGCTTACTTCTTTTATTTTCGGTTCGACTGAGCATAGAAATTAAAATAGCTTTAAAGTAATCATGATAACTTACATCATTCATCATTACTTTTTTTTAATTCTCTTTTATAATATACATATATATATTTTTTTTTTTTTGAAAATTCTCCTCCACTATACCTAATATTAAAAAAATCTTACCAACAATTAATATTTTTATACATTTTATTGTTTACGGGAAAACTGTTGAAATGTTTTATTCTTAAAAAATCCACGTCAGCAGTCAAAGGTCAAAAACTAAAATACATTTAGGTCATAAATGCATTTGAATCTAACCCAAAAAAAAAAAAAGAGATCTCCTCTTACTGCTTCGAATTCGATCGTTACTAGAAACTGCGACCACGACATTGGTCGTGGCCTCGTTGGGGAAGAAGTAGTCAAAGTCACCCGCATCGATTGGGACACGTTCTTCTTCATCAACCTAATCGAATCTTTTATCCTCTCTTCGATCCCAACATCGATAAATTATTATTACCATTTGCGGCGTTGTTGAGTGATCTCCGCGACTATGGAGAGATCAGCGTCGGTGGGTGTTAACGACGGCCGTTTTGGTGGCAACCAATTCTATTCGCCATCTTTCTCTTCTTCTTCTTCTTCTTCTTCCATGAGACATGTTAATTACAGGTATCTTTTGCTTACACGTCAATTTACTGAATCTTGTGGCTTAGGGTTCTTATTTTAGTAATTGTAGTAAGAAAATGAAGCTAATGGTTCTTGTTTTTTTTTCTGAATTTAGTAAAAATCTGTATTGAGACAGAACCCTTGTTTCTGTGTAACTGTGAAAAGATAAATCTTTGTTCTTTATTTAGTTTGGTTCATCATTCGGTGACTAATTTGGAAGCAGAGTAATCATGTGAATAAGGAATTAGTAATCAATTTGATTTGATTGTTGTATTGAATCTCAAAGGTAGTCTAGGTTTTTTTTATTTAGGGTTTTGATAGTTGATTTTGGAGTAATTGTGTATTTAGCTTGGTTCATCATTTTAATAAGGCACATGTGAATCATGAATTTGTTAATTTGTTGATGATGATGATGATTATTGTTATGTGAATTGGTAGGTGATGATTATACTTAGTTGTTGTCTTGTCTTGTCTATAATTCGATGACTAATTTGTAGTCTTGTCTTGTCATAGAGCTCGTTTTGTTACTTAGATTAGTTTTGTTACTTAGATAAAGGATTGTTATGTTGATTGATCTTTAGTTTGTTGGTGTTGTGTTCTTTTTAGATAATAACTTAGACTGAACAAATATCTTTTGAACTTTCTTGTAGTTGTGGATCTTGTGGGTATGAACTAAACCTGAGCTCCACGAATCGAATCACATCGACAATCGGATCAAAGTACGGTAAATCCATGAAGAGTGGGATCATATCTTTCTTCAACATCGACGAGGGAAGATTCAGTCAGGTCGATGAGTTCCAATGCATGCCTCACTTCTCTAGATACTCTTGGGGTTTGTTTCGACACAGAACGAAGCTTCTATGTCGCAAATGTAATAATTATATCGGCAATGCTTCTCAGGAGAAGGCTCCTGAGTATGCACTTGTTACACAAAACTCGGATCCGACATCGCCTAGGATTGGTAGTGTTACGAAGTACGATATCAGAATCCGCTCGCTTCAACCTTCTTCTGCGGTCGCTTTGCTGTGAGTGCTTCTTCTACTACTGTATATACCCGCCGATATTCTAAATCTTCTTCGGAGTTTCGGATTTAGATCTTCGATGAAGTGTTTGTTATCGGCTTGGTACTGTTTTGATAAGGTTGGTTTGGCTTTTCAGTTGTATAGTAGTAACAACAATTTGCCTTATGTTTCTTGCTCAAATTCATAATTGGTGTTTACCAATTTTATTGTCGAAAAGCTGTGTACAACAATTCAAATACTGTATTTCAAGTGTAATGTAAAACATTTTATCAACAAGAAGCCATTAGTCTTCCATCATCATTTTATAATAACATGTTACTTTCACTACACGTTAAAATTCAAAACCTAACAAAGTTTTTGTGGCACAAACTCAAAAACCAATAAAACAATGATTCCAAGGTTAATTCCCAGATGGTCTTCCTTGTGCACCATTAGAATCTTGAGGATTATTGTTACCAGTGCCTCCCATTGATCCTCCAAACATCTGCATCATTGATCGTAATGCACCCGATAAATCTTCCGGCATTTGCTCTGTGCCTCCGAGATCTATGTTGATATTTCCGCCTACATGTATCTCAGGCTCATCTGCACCATTTCTGGTACCATCTCCACCTGCTCCTCCCTCGTTATTGCGAGAATGATTTCCCGGGAATGTGTTTCCCGCCATGTTCATGAACATGCTCATCAAATCAGGGTTTACAGGCATTGAGAACTGAGATGGTATTCCCTGGCCTCCTCCCATTTCTGGCTCTTGAGTGTAAAACGTGCTCGTGTTCTGCTGTTCACAACACCACAAAACATTAGTTCCTTTCGTCTCTCGACTTATTTACGCTACATGAGATGACTGGTCAGACATTTCAATACCTGGCTACGTCTCTGTCGTTGTTGTTCTTCTCTAATTTTCTGTTCAGCCACCTGTGATACACACCATGTCAATATCAGACTCTCATGTAAGTTACAGAACGATCCTTTAAATAGGAGAAATGTATAAAAAAATACCAACCCTGATATTTTCTTTCACAGATTCGTTATGCGGATCCAACAGCAAAGCTGCCATGAGTGTGATGAAAAAGGTTAGGCAGAATAAATGCTAGCTAACTTGAAGAAGCAAAGTTCTAGCTCTATTCTTAAGCAATCAATCCTCATAAAGGAATATGGTAATTTCTGACTAATTCTAAGAAGATATACATACCTTTCTTGAAACCTTTCTCGATAGCCTCGGCATATTTTCCTTGAGCATAATATGCTAACCCAAGACGACTATACGCCTTACTATAATTTGGATCAATCTCAATGGATTTAAGACAGTCCTTGATTGCTTCTGAGCACATGTTGATCTGTGTATATGCAGCAGCCCTGATAACAAGTGAAAAAATAACTAAGCGCATCAAATTCATATTATGCAGGAAGACCACCAAAGAGCTACAAACTCAGTTTCGATATTAATCAAATTACAGACTTATCACTCACCTGTTGCAGTAGAAAACAGCGTTCTTATCCGTCAGTGCAATTGCAAAAGAATAAAGCTCGACTGCCTCAAGATAAAGATTGGACTGCATAGCTTTGTTACCTAAAAGGCAGAGAATGTCACATAGAGGTTACAAGCACCCAAAAAACAAACCTTCATCGATCTCATTCTAACATAGGCTTGTAACAACTAAAGAACAAGGAAGAAGTTCCAACGATTTCGAAGAAAGGGACTACAAGCAATCACAAGTACCTTGACACTTGAGTGTTTCCGCCAAGCTATTCACATCAAACGTCTGACATCCAGACTTTTCCATTTCCTGATACACAAACACAAAACTTATAACCAAACTCATAACCAACAGAAGAAGTAAAACCGTCAAAGAAAATCAAACCTACATTGACACAATCATGAAATATCCTTGTAGCTTTCTCCAGCTGAGCAGGATCATCATCTCCATCAGGTGTATTCCTAAAATACCGTACTTTCTCAAGCGCACCAAAGAGTTGACCAAACAGTTCATCTCTAGAAGTCCCTAAAACCAGCACAATCCCACAATAATAAGTTCCATTACTCTATCCACCACTCACATTGGTCCAATAAACACGAAACAAACCATTACTTACCAGTAAAACTAGGCTCTTTACACGTATCCACGGAGACATGAGAACCGGAGGAACTAGGATCCTGAGTAGTAGCAGCAACAGGTGGTGGTGGTGGTGGTGGTATGGTTTCATTGTTGTCCAATGAAGTAAACAAATTAACAAGTGAAATAGGTTTAAAGCTATCATCATCATCATCTCTTGAAGAATCTGAATTAAGTTTAAAAGCTTCTCTTAAACATTCTCTAGCAACCTCAAGACCTTCTTCGTCAACACCTGGAGCAACCTCAACTACAATAACAACAACAAAATACATAGAAGAAGATTTAAAAACCCTAAATATCTCTAAATCAAAACAGAAATGAAAATCGAGAAACGTGATTGGTGGTGATTACCGGAATCAAGAAAATTTAAGAAAGAACGGACGATTTTCCGGCAGAGAGGAGAGTCTGTTGTTAGTTTCGCCATTGGAGGAAGAGAGAAAGAGAGAAGGAGAAGAATCTGGTTTCTTCTTCTCTGCGATGAAAGTGTTCGTTGAAGGAGGCAATTGAAAAGTCTGTCTGGATACAAGGTTATTATAGTTCTGGTTGGGTATAGAGTTATATTAAGCTGATTAACAAACAAATAAACTATATAATTTTACGTCCTTGTCCTCATCTGGTTCCGCTAATTTTAGCCTGTTGGACGTCCTCGCGTCCCAGACTGAAGAAGTGATGAGTAGGGCTGGGAAAAAAACCCGAAACCAACAACCCGAATCGAAATTGGCCCGAAAAGTTGGATCTAAAACCGAATCTGAATTCGAAGATTTATTCTATTAGGTCTTAAATTCTTCTATCCGAAAAATCAAACCCGAACCCAAAACTAAAAATACCCGAATATTTTAATTGAAAATCTAAATTTTACCTAAAACCTGAAATTTTACTCAAAAATCCGGATATTTACCCGAAGTTCCAAAATAGGGCCCAAAAATCTATACCCAAACTAATCCGAACCCGATTAGATGCGAACCGAAATCGAACCGATATTTTAGATTTATCCACCTGGGTTCTAAACTTTTCTACCCGAAAAATCTGTAACCGATCGGGTTTTAACCGAACCCGACCCGCTTACCCGAATGCCCATCCCACTGACGAGTGTATATCACAGAGATTACCACTGGACTTGCCCTTCTTCTGAGAGAAATGTCTGACGGCGACTCGACGACGACTTCGGCTATGGAGATCTCCGGCGACAAGATTGATTTGAAGGACGGTGAAGCAACAACACCACCAAAAACAGATATCGAGTCACAGATTCTCGCGGCTATGCAGTCCCGAGTAACCTACCTCAGAGATAAAGCAGAGTAAGAATCGTTACTTTCTTCATCTCTGTTCGCTTCGATTTCACGGAAGTTGAATTTGGCGAAACGAAGAAATGATAATTTCTAGGTCTGTAAATTGAGTGGTTCGAGGAGTATTCATTGTCTATGGTTGGCTAGGTTTGTATAAGAATTGTTTGGTGATGATGATTAAGAGTTTGATTTTGTGGATTAACTAGGTTTTATGGTCTGTGTTGTTTGTTGAATTTGGTGAAATATTGTTGAAACGAAGAAATGATAACCTAGGTTTGCGAATTGAGATGTTTGAGTAGTATTCATTGTTTATGCTTGGCTAGGTTTGTATAAGATTGGTTTGGTGATGATTTAGAGTTGGATTCTGTGGGAAAACTAGGTTTTATGGTTTGTGATGTTTGTTGAATTTGGTGAAATATTGTTGAAACGAAGAAAGTGAGAATCTAGGTCTGTGAATTGAGATGTTTGAGTAGCATTTAGTGTCTATGGTGTGCTAGGTTTGTATAAGATTGTTTTGGTGATGATTTAGAATTGGATTCTGTGTAGAAACTAGGTTTTGTAGTCTTTGATGTTTGTTAAATTTGGCGAAAATAGGGTTGAAACGAAGAAAATTAATAATCTAGGTCTGTAAATTGCAATGTTTGTGTAGTATTAACTGTCCATGGTAGGCTAGGCTTGTATAAGATTGGTTTGGTGATGATTCAGAGTTTGATTTTGTGGAGATACGAGGGCTGTAATGGTTCCGTTTCATTTAGTATATGAGACTAAGATTTGCATAGAAAAGAATGTTTGTAGGGTTAATGGTTTAAAGGTTTTCTGATAATTGCATAGAAAGATTTATGGAAAGCAGAATCATCTGGAATTTGCTTTTTGCAGCAACTTCACCTTTGAAGGTGTGCGGAGGTTGCTGGAGGAGGATCTGAAATTGGAGAAACATGCTTTGGATGTGCATAAGAGCTTTGTTAAGCAACATTTGGTTCAGGTATCCTTTGCTATATAGTTAATGCCAAGTTTTGCATGAAATAGAGAAAATATGTTACTACTTGCAGCTGACTAATTATGCCTCGATATGTTTTCTTGGTGATAACAGTGCTTAGCAGGTGCTGAGAATGATGAAACTTCAGAAAATTCTCTAGAAACTGAGAAGAAAGATGATGTAACTCCAGTGAAAGAAGCAGCAGAGTTATCTAAAGAGCACACGACGAAAAAAGATGGTAAGGAAGATATGACTGGTGATGATGAGAAAACAAAAGATTCTCCTGTGATGGGACTTCTGACAGAAGAAAACACGTCCAAATCTGTTGCTGAGCAAACAAAGGATGAGGACAAAGAGGTCCTGCAGAGTGATATAAAGAAAGCCCTTCGTAAAAGGTCTTCTTATATTAAGGCTAATTCAGAGTAAGCCAAATCTATGTCTTCTTTTCTAAAGTCCTTGCTTCGATGCCTTTTTCGATATGTTTAGGATTTGTGTTAGTTGTTTGTTTTGATTCAGTTTGGGAAATAAAAGTTTCTTGGTTTAAAAATCGCTTGTTCTGTTTCAGGAAAATTACAATGGGTTTACTTCGTCGACTTTTGGAGCAAGATCTTAAATTAGAGAAGTATTCTCTTGACCCCTACAAGAAATTCATTAATGGAGAACTAGATGAAGTGAGTAATTATAATTGACTATGTATCTTATAAGTTATAACTGTAAGGCACAGTCTTCTTATAACTTTTCTTGGCTAATTAGATACTACAAGCTCATGAAGCTACACAATCTTCAACTAAGGCTCAGAGGAAACCAGTATCTAAGAAGGTCAAGAGCACACCAGCTAAAAACTCAGACAGTGAAGAAATGTTTGATTCAGATGGTGAAGACGAGGAGGAGGACAAGGAAGTAGCTGTAAAAAAGAAGATGGCGGAGAAAAGAAAATTATCAAAGTCAGAGGGAACCGGAAAGCGGAAACGTGAAAAGGAGAAACCTGCCTCTGCAAAGAAGACAAAACAAACAGATTCACAGAGCGACAGTGACGCAGGAGAAAAGGCACCATCTTCAGAAAAATCTGTAAAGGTATAGCAGCTTTTTGGTAGTTCCTATCTCGAATCCTTTTAAAACAGCACAATTTACATCGTTTGGTTTCTGTTCTTTTAACTGCAGAAACCGGAAACTCCAACGACTGGCTATGGGAAGCGTGTTGAGCACCTTAAATCGATCATCAAATCTTGTGGAATGAGGTTTTTTAATCAAACCGGTAGATCTTTAAAAAGCTGCGTTAGTTTATACTCCAGGCTCTTGATTGTTTGTCTTTCTTGGCAGTATTTCTCCATCGGTTTACAGGAAAGCCAAGCAGGCTCCTGAGGAGAAACGCGAGGAAATTCTGATTAAAGAACTTAAGGAGTTACTCGCCAAAGAAGGGTTGTCTGCAAATCCTTCAGAGAAAGGTAATGCTTTACATTTAAGAAGTCTCCTCTACCTGCAGGAAAGCGTAGACGCCTTCAAGATATTCTAGAGCGAAAAATATGCGGATGATAAAATTGTTGATGGTTTTACCTGGTGACAGAGATCAAGGAAGTCAAGAAAAGAAAAGAAAGAACAAAGGAGCTTGAGGGTATTGATACAAGCAACATTGTGTCGAGTTCAAGGAGAAGATCCAGCGCAAGTTTTGTACCTCCTCCAAAGCCGATAAAAGCAGAAGAAAGCGAGAGCGATGATTCAGAAGATTCTGAGAATGAAGAGGATGAGGATGAAGAAGTAGTAGTAGAAGAAGAAGAGGAGGAAGAAGACGAGGGAGGTAGTGAAGATGGCGGAGAGGGAAGTCAAAACGAAGGAGAACTAAAAACTGGTAGGAATCTAACTCGTCTTCTGTAAATTGTTTACATCAAATTTCAGCAGAAGGTGTTTTTAAACACTGATGGTTATTTTGGTTTGGTTGCAGAGGATGGTGGTGAAGAAGAAAGCGAATAATTGTAAGATCGTTGGTTGTTTGTAATGTAGCCTAGTTTCACTATGTACTGTTGTAGAGTGGTGATATTTTGTACCTTTTTAATGTGCTAATCATATTTATGACATTAGGATATGAATTTTAAGGCTTGCATTATAACACTGAATTAGTTTTCATCTGAAATTTAGAAGGGATATGATTTTGTCAGTTTTTTCCCCAATATGTTTGCTTCATTTGGCCCTAACTCATTTTCCAATTCCGTCTTTGATCGAATAATTCACGACAAATATATCATACATTAACTACACACAAAATTGAGTTACAACGAGGAAACTCGTAATCGTTAACATAGATCGAATAACAAATGCTTCTTGATAGACTATTTCGGCTACTAAATTCTTAATCTCTCTCAACCTAAATTTGACCTTCATGAATAATATGTTCTAGTCCTAACATTTCTTGAACTTTAACTTGTAAATCTTCCTAAATATTTCGTAATCACAATTTCAACTAACTTTTTCATGTTCATAGGTTTTGAAAGATACTTATCAACAATAATCTTATATTTGGCGTCTAACGATCGACATTTATTTCAAATTAAACTAGTTATATGTTATACGTTTTGGTCTATTATGTTTTCAAAATTTATCGGCTTAATGTTGCAATATTTATTGTAAAACCGTCTTTTTTGGTGCATATATTGTAAATTCAAACAAAAACAAAAATTACCAAATTGAAATTTCTTCAACTTCCGTGATATTCGACAATTACAGAAAATATACAACATTCGTTATATAGTTGAATCAACACAGATAACTTGAAAATGTAAACAGCATAAAACAAACAAGAAAGACAAACAAATTTCCTTTCTTGGAAATTTGGTCTTCAAAAATTTCTCTTAATTGCTTTATTGGGGTTACACTTGGGTATTGTTAGTCACACCTTCGTTTACTTCACTGGTAATACCACCACCCTCCACTTTTGTCGATGTGTTGGTGATCGGCAGCTCCTGCATTCCTATTTTCTCTTCCACCGATATCACTTCGTCCTTAGCTTTCCCCCACACAACGCTATATAGCCCGAAGACGATAAAAATCGCCCCGATTATACTGCAATATACAAAATTAAACAACTAATTAGTTACCTAATGAATGCAATATAGTTGTTTGTACTATTGATCATAGCCGTGTAAGTTGTATATGATTAGAATATCATTAATTCTATAATGTATATTTACCTTCCAAGGTGAATCTTTTCAGCCAAAACTAACACGCCGAGGAAAGCAGTGATGATCATGCACATAGGACTAAACGATGTCGTAAAAACCGGACCTCGTTCCCTAATCACAATGCTTTGTATGTAATACGCCATACCCGAACAAACCACTCCCTGATATTAAGTACTTAACACTTGTGAGTTATGACCATGATTATAAAAAGATTGGTTTAGTAGTAAACGGTCAAAAGTACTTACGGAGTAAACAGCCGCAAGTGTGCCCGAGTCCATACCGACTTTCCATGCGCTTACGTCGCGCACCATTATGAGCGAAGCGATGGTGTTTAAGACCGTTCCCATGGCACAAATCCACATCACTAGCGAAAGCTCAGCCGGATATTTTTTCAACGTGAACGACTGAAAATATTTCAATCTTAGTACCATGTAAAATCTTATCTTAAAGCATAGACTAATTTGTAAATTATATATGTTTTTTTTCTATTGCCACTTTGTAGTCAAAATTAGGCATGGGCGTTCGGGTATTCGGTTCGGGTTCGGATCGGGTTTTTCGGATTTAGAAATCTAAGATCCGTTCGGGTATTTTAAGACTTCGGGTTCGGTTCGGATTCGGATCGGGTTTTTCGGGTTCGGATTCGGGTAAACCCGGAGTATCCAAAACTCAAAATTTTCTATTGTAAATGTTTTATGTATATATATTTTAGAATCCAAATATTTTAGACATTTAAGTTGTTGTAAATGTGATTATTACTAATGAATTATTTTCTATGTATATATATTTCGGATATGTTCGGGTACTTGATCGAGTATTTAGGTTCGGATCGGGTTCGGGTTTTGAAGTTTAGGATCCGTTCGGGTATTTTAAAGTTTTGGGTTCGAATTCAGATCGGGTTTTTCGGGTCGGGTTCGGTTTGGTTCTTCGGGTTTGGCTATTTTGCCTAGGCCTAGTCAAAATGGAGATTTGGTACCACTCTTTGTTATGTTATAGTGATCAGAATAACTATAATAGTATGGTATAACACATTTACTAATTAATGTAAACACACCAATTTGGAATATAAGTAACTAATGTTTGCTTACTTGTAGAATGAAGAAACCTGCCCAAGTGGTGATACTACCCATAACCGCTAGAGTTCCGGTAACCCAATTCTGATCAGTGGTCTCGGAGGAGGTGCCCGAGGAGCCGCCGTGTAAAGAGCTATGAGCAGTCTTAAAGAGCTCAATGGCTGGACCTTTGTACAACGTCATAACCATTGCTCCTCCCACAGTTATTGCTGTTCCAATCACTTTTGCAAGACTTCGTGTCTTCTTCAAATTTACAGTTTCTATCCTAATAAAATTTAAGCAATTTTTGAATTAATAACTATAAAATTATGACGTAAAAAATATAGAGAATGATTAATATGATTGGTCTTTGGTAATTAGAAGCAAACTTACCTGAAAATGACAGCCATTATGAAGGTAATGGCGGGAAGTGCATTAACAAAGGCAGAACTATACGTTGCTGACGTGGCTTTCATTCCTATGTAGTACAAGTTCTGGTCCAAAAGTGGTCTGAATAGACAAACAACCAACATTTACAAATTTATTAATCATATGCTTTAATGTTGCATCATCTTCTGCTTAACCAATCATATTCTTTCTTTTTTTTTCGTTATCATTCTCTTCAAGTTAAATTAAAAGATAAAGGAAAACAAAGCTATGAGAAGACGGCAATGGGTGATGATCTAATCAAGAATATTCACGACTAGAATCTTTTTTTATTTTTGCCAAACGACTAGAATCTTTTCGTATAGATTCTTCGTATATAATATTCTTTTATATGGTATATTTTACCTTTATATGATTTAAGGATTCATCGATATGAAAAGATTTGTTAAAATTATTGAATTAATTCTTATATCGAAATAGTTTATTACTCTGGTTTGGTTCCCGCTAATGAAGCTCTACACATTAAATCTTTATTTTGATCCTTGTTTGTTTGTATCTAAGAAATTCTTAACGCAAACGCTGCATCTGATGTAATACAGTTTTTTCGAATAAATTTTAAATTTTTTATTAAAAAAAAAATAGTTTATTATTAATCGATTTCTAAAAACTTTCAATTTTTATATTGGTGAAATTTGTACTTTTGTGTGATTATTTTTGGTTATTTCATAAATTAAAAAGAAATCGTTAATTATCTCTAATCATTTCATAAATTTACGACACATTTTATCAGGGAAAATGTATCAAAGTCTCATTTTGTTTCATTCATCTTAGGTCCTCAAAACCCTCAAATATTTGGAATGCAAAATAAGAATTATTCTTTATAAAATAGAAAACCCCCAACATCGTATAAATTTATATCTATATATATATACACGTATATTTATGTGTGTGTGTATGTGTGTTTGCATATATATATGGACATGAAAAGGGGATAAGATATATGTATGAGGAGCTTACTCTAGGAATCCAAGGGCAAGAATCCTAAGGAACAATGGCCATGTCATCTTAGGCCTTATTTTCCTGAAAAAGTATGCGATGAATTAATACAGAGACACTTACATTTATAAATAGCTACCATGGCTCTAGATATAAGAACCAACACAAGCATGCATACACATCATTTAACATACATACCTCTCGAGAATGAGAGCAAAAGGAGCTATGACAATTGTGGCGACGACATGTCGGTAAGTAGCAAGGATCCAATGGTTCATGCCATGCTTGAAGGAGACCATAGTAATGATGTACATGCCTGCATATCCAAATTGGAGTGATATGATTGCTATTATTGGCTTCAATTTATCCATCTTTCCTCCTTTCATTTTCTTCCTCGATTTGAGAGGTATGTACCACTTATATGATTCTATATAGATTCTCTATATATTGTTTTGTTTCTCTCTCTAGATATATATGAGATGTTTCGTGAACGACTAAGAGTTACTTGTTTGAGCATACAAAACCAAATGGCAAATGGTCCTTCTTATAGTCATCAAAAGTTAGATTTATAAAAGGAAAAATAGCATTATTTTGTTCGCTCAATAATACGTCTACGTATCTTCTCGAATATTATAATGGAAAGATACGAGTAACAAAAAAAAAAAAAAAAGCATATATATGTGTATGGAAAATTTTGCTTAATGGAATATAATAATTTTAAGAGTGTGTGCACGAAATGGCTTTATGTTTGTCATTTATTTGTAGAAACAATGATAAAATTTGGATCATTTATTGTTCTTGTTTTCTTTATTTAACTGATGACAATTTATTTTACACATTACGGCCAAAAAACGAAAAACATTTTGTACAATTCAACTCTCGCTCTCTTTCTTCCAATACATATATCTTATGCAGTGAGTGAAGACTTTTCCCAAAAGAAAAAAAAAATGCAATGAGTGAAGTTAACTCTCCCCTAATATTTATTAATAAAATTTTCCAAAGCCCAATGTTAGAAAAAAACATTTATCATTCACAACTAAGCGAATCACTTAATGCAACGTGTATCTTATTCGATTGTTTTTGCTAAATTGTAAATATTTCATAGATAATAAAAAAAGTTTAGGTTACAAACATAGAATTTGAAACCTACGCAAAACTTATATAAATCTTAACACCACGTGTATTTTAGGTTAGGGAAATCTTAATCACTTAGCAATTTGTAACTTAGTTCAGGTGAATTGTGTACACTAAACATTTTATTTAACTTTTAAGGTCCTTTACACCGATTGTATATTTATTTGGGTCGAACAATAAAAAGGTCAAAAAAACTCGATGGTTAATGCCACCTTTAGTTTGCAACGTAAATCTGATATATATAGAAGAGACTTGCTGATGACTGGTCTTATAAATCTAGTTTGCCTAGCCCTTGAACATGAACAAGGCCATGTAACTTGTCTATAATTACCTTTTGGGTTTAGAAATACCTTAGAGGTTAACTCAAAATCATATTAGTTATGTCTTACTCTTCATGCCTTACTTTTTTCTCTTTGGTCAAGTTCAGTTTCATTTGTAATCGAAATGTGTCTCCTACACTCATGTTCATTTCTTGAATTTTTATATATTTGTTATTTTTTTTAGATTCTAGAGAAATAACAACGTAGTTATTTTTTTTTTCTTGAGTCACGTAAATTAAAAAAAAGTTGAGAAAATAGGTAAACAACAATCATGAAGAAAAAATTAAGAAAATGGAAATAAGACAAAATCAATATTTCATAATTCCAAATTGTTATGAAAATCTTAATCAAAAATTTAAACTCGAATCTCCACTTAATTATTTGGACAATCCCATATAAAAAAATATATATGTTACGGAAAAAGAATTAGTCCCGTAACAAAGAATAAGTTTTGTCCTCTATCGTAAAAAATAATTACGAAAAATAATTAGTCCCGTAACAAAAAATAATTAGTCCCATAACGAAAATTATTTAACCGTTTTTAGAAATAGATCCACTATTATATTATGTTTGCATTGCTATTTTTAACTTTACATCTAACTTTTATCATTGGATACAAATATTATTTTCTTTTTATTAACCCTTTTTATTTGAACAACTAAGATCAGATACCCTTATCCATTAGTGATGAAATACCAGACCTAATGATATGTTTCGAATCAGAATCCTCTTTCCTCAATATGCTGCTAGATTCAAGTGGTATGATTAAATTATGTTTAAATGATATGCATATTAGTAAAGAGAAAGAAAAAAAAAACAAATCTTTCGAATAACAAAAACCAAAGTACATAAAAGAAGAGAAATGGATAATTCAAGTGGACCTCTTGGCAATGAATAATGCATTATCTTGCATATTTAAATTTATTTATTCTAAGGGTATGTTTTGTTGGTTTCCTATTTATATCTTTTCATATTAAGAAGTTGGGGTTTTCCTCATTGATCACCAAAATGATGTCTTGTCTCAGTGCTCTAACGTGACGTAATTAATTCCACTTAATCTCCCACTAAACTTGATTGAAGAAACATAACTAAGGATTTTATTGGATGTCATAGAATAAAAATCTGCCTGCTTCAGTTATCCAGAGGAATTCGTTTAAGATATCTCTTCATGAAACACCTTTTTCTTTTTTTTGAATCTAGTGTTAAATTATATTTAAGAAAAAAATAAACGTTTATACATATACATGTAAACTTGTGTTAAAAAAAATTAAAGAACTCTAAAGTGTTCTTCTTGATCCAAACCACATTTGAATTCCCTTTTCATACTTCTCTTGACCTTCTCTTCACATTGTACTCAACCGGTTCCTAATGTTTTTGTCGATTAACTTGATCAGTCTCTCTGTGGGCGACGATTCCTCGCCATGTCTTCTATCGTTCCTTTCCCTCCATATCGAGTGAATCGAGTTCTGCAAAACATATCCAAGGATGAAGCTCTTCGTGGTGTTGAAGTCTTTTCTTGCAAGCATCAGCATTATATCTTGCCATTTTTCTGAGTATTTGTCCCGTAGCAGCCCACGTACAAGGCCATTCCAAACTTTCCTCGAGTAATCACATTGAAAGAATTCATGAAGCACCTTTGATTCATAATTCAAGACTCTAACTTCTTTTCATCAATACATCCATTATAGTTCTTAGCATTAACCAAACAAAAATTTAAGAAGGCTAGAACTGTTAAAACTCAAAAGAAAAATAGTTATTACATAGTTAAGTTAGGATACTGAATTGCTAAAACCCACCTCAAAGCTAGAACCACAATTATGATTAGTGAACTCATCGAGTATCAGTATACCACTATGGTTAGTGAAGCAAGTACGAAGACACTCCAAACTCACTTTAAGCGGAAGTGTACCTCAAACAAGAATAAATACTTTGCTTGGCTTTTTGGGATGTGTGACCACGTATCATGAACATTAACCATGATCAGATAATCGGAAATCTCATGATGAAATTATTCATCTCGTAACGTTTAAGTGTAAGTGAACTAAAATGTAATGGAGCTAACTGGAGAGATCTTAATGCGAATGAAGCATACTCATTACATAAACGATCATAATGACGGAGATTCTAGCCATAGCAATTTTGATGCTCTTAGCTCGATCATCCATTGCTAGATCCAACATAATGATATTAATCCCACCGAGCATATAAATGAATTCCAAGGAAATATCAATGATTTACAGGACATGTTCTAGGTCGACCCCAAAAGAAAAGAAGTAATTTAGTAAAGTTATTGTTGTCTTTGGTTGAGTTTTGTAACTCACGATAGGGGTAACTCTAATCGAAAAAAAGGCATTTTTCAATCTGGACTATTTAAAAAGTGCGTTTTTCAACCTGAACAAACGATAAGTGATATATAATTTATACTTAAACACGTAAAAATTTAAAAAACCTACTTGAACTATTGATATAGTGCTTGGTTATAAATTCACGTTAACAAATGTTAGTCAACACTAATGATTGCTGACTCAGCTGACACATATGTATTGACGTAGCTTATTCTTCAACTACAATGATGTGTTTTTGCTATTTTGAAATCAATTTTAAAAAAAAAAACCTGTAAAAATAGTGATTCGAACCGGAAACCCGTTTCCCCAACTCGGATTCCCATCCCAGGATCGTATCCTATCATATACACATGCGTTTGGCCATCCATAAACGTCTTAAGTGGCATGAAGATCTCGATTTCTAATGACCTTGGAAATTACTTTGGGTTTCAGCTTTGAGATTACTGGTTTTAGCAAATAGCATATTTCTATGGAGACTCTAAAATACGAAACTTGGGAGAAGTAATAATAATAATGACCGCAGATTTTTGGGATCTATTGTTCATTATAATTTTTGAGTTAGACATCTCACACAACTAGTCACGAAGCTTTGTTTTTGTGTGATTTGGACCTGACCAACTACAACTTATGTAACTATCAAAACATAAAAATAATTTCATGTATTTCATACCAAATGCATACAAATACATATGTATTTATTTTAGTCGAATACAAATATGTATTTATAACTCGAGAAATGCTTTCTTCACTTATATTCCAGATGTGTTACTATGCGCACCACCAGGAATGGTCACATTGCTGTTGTCGCTTATAGAAGAAACCAATTTGTTGTCATCCTCACTTTTAGTTGTGATAGGCAATTCTTGGAGGCTATTCTTTTCAAGGATATCTAATCCGGATACTTCATAGTCTTTTCCTTTTCCCCAAACAACCATATACAAACCCGCGGCGATCACTGCCCCTCCTATTACACTGAAACATAACCAAAATATAAGGATCAAGAATAAGTATTTTGATGGTTACTAATGTAATGTGTCTACATTTATGTAACGTACCATCCGAAATGGATTTGTTCATGAAGAATAAAAGAGGCAATGAGAGCTACAAGAATCATGCAGAGAGGGTTAAAGGCAGTAACAAAAACTGGCCCTCTCGTCTTCATAACCATCCCTTGAACATAGTACGTTATCCCCGAGCTAACTATTCCCTTCATTAAATCAAATTTGTTGATATTTGTCTCAATTGATTGATTATGGTTAAAACTAATATATATAATCTTACTGTATAAAGAGGTGCAAAAAGCCTTGCATCCCAACCAACCGCCCATCCGCTAGGGTGTCTCTCCACCACAAGCGCTACCGCGAAGCTTTGGACAGCCCCGGCTAGGCATATTAAGGCTGATAATGAAAGATCGGCAGGGTACGTCTTTATTGTTATCGACTGAATCAACCAATTAACAAAAATTTCGAAGTTTATATTACTTGGTTTGTGGATTGATAAGTATATATTACGTATGATCAAAAAAGTAAGGAGCGTACCTGTAAAACATAAAAACCAGACCAAGCAACACAACCGAGGAGAATCAACAAGGTTCCAACAACCCAATTGTTATGGTCTTGTGAATTATTTGTATGTCCGTTTTGTTGATCCATATTCGGGTTAGACCACGGTAAAGGAATAAGCGGACCTTTGTACAATGTCATTACTAGTGCCCCTCCAAGACCCACCAATGTCCCAATGATCTTTGCTTTGCTTCGTACCTCCGCTATGTTAACTTTCTCCATTCTATTCACATATCACCCGTTTATTACAATCAATTCGGTTTTAAAGATGTGTTCAAAGTTTAAACCATAGATTACCTTAAAATCCAAGCTATTATAAATGTGACAGAAGGAAGAATGTTCATGATCGCAGATGTATATGTTGCTGATGTCATGTTCATCCCCAAGTAACCAAAACCCTGATCCAAGACTGGCCTACACACAAGCCGGGACAAAAACATATATGTATTAAGGTACTTGCAACTTTATGAAATATCATTGTTTTTTTTCCCCAAAACATAATGTTTATTGTTTTGACTTAAGAATGTGAAATGGAAAGCTTAGTCCTTACTCTAAGAAACCAAGTGCCATTATTTTCCACAAAACCGATAGTGTCATCTTCGGCCTCACTTTCCTACAAAACCAAAACCAAAATAATCCGATTTTATGTTTTAGTAACAGGAAGAAACATATTAGACCACAACATGCTAATTAAGAAACAATGAAATGTATAGTAGTACTGTGTCTAAAAGAAGAACATTATAAATATTGTTTAAACATAGACTGACCTTTCAAAGATGAGTGCAAAAGGTGCAAGGACAAGAGCAGCCACAAGATTACGATACACAATTACGACGTAACGGTTCTGGCCTTGGTTAAGAGTGGCCATAATAACAATATATGTTCCTGCTGCTCCAAATTGCAAAAAGATCATTAACAAATAAGGCCTTAACTTATGCATAGTTGCACTAACACCCTCCATGGTTATTGAAATTTTGTGTTTATTTTTTTTTTCTGTCAAGGTTATTGAAAGAGTATGGATGAACAAGTCTTCTTATATAAAAACATCAAAAAGGTGATATAGAGTTTTGGATAAACATGAGAACTAGTTTTTTCCCTCGATCGAGAGTCATGTAGAGTAGCAAAAGGAAAAACAAAAACTATAAAGTATATACATGTATATGAAATATAATTATTTATTAGGACACGACCAATGAGATACGTTTGTTCAATAAAGAAAGATGATAATTGCTGTTTTGGATTGGTATGGGTTCGTTCATGGAATTGAAAAGCAAACAATATCATATAATGGCTCTGATGATTTCTTTTGCTAACACTATTATCCTGTTGCACACGTCATAGGCTCTCTTTTTTTTTTTGTTCTTGCCCAACTTGAAAAACACGTAAACCTAAAATCTACACGTCTATTGTTAGCTACGTACGTGTATGTTTGGTTTAAGTGTCACGAAGAGTCCGAACGTTTTATGTTAAATGTTCATCAGAAAGCACGTGGAAAAGACTTCGGATTTCCAGTATAACCGCTGTTAGTTATTCATGCTTGTCTTTTTCTTTGTAGGAAATGTAAAGAATTAATAAACAAAAAAAAAACAAAGCAGAGAATTAGCAAACCCTTTTACAAAAAGGAAAGAAGAAAACAGAGAATATGTATGTGTGAGATTGGGCGTGTTAAAGCAGCCTAAGCTTTTCCATTTTCAAAAAAGGTTTTTGTTGAGGCTGATTCGTTCTATTTAAAATATTTTTTTTTTGTTTTATATTTTTTCGGTATTATAAATTGTAAATTATGAGAATTGTTATATACACGATTGTATAACGGACGATTTCTTTCGACTCTTAATAGATCCAGGACAAAAGTCACTTCTTTCTCCAAATCTTTTTTCTTTTTTAATCTCCATGCTTTTGATAGACACTTTCAATGATCTATGACCTAACGACGTTCTATCTGCGTAGAATTCTGACGAACGGTTATAATTGAATATCGTTGGAGATCTCCTACACACTTGTCTCTATTAATCTGCAAATTTTTAAATAAACATAATATCTTGACCTCGAAACTCTAACCTCTTAATGTATATAAATATTAATGAACTCTTAGATAACCAATATACCAAAGGGTTTCCCCATTTTATTCTTTGTTAAACCGTAATTATTTGGATATCACGCCAATAATATTGTCTAGTCCTTTTAAGTTGTTCCATTTAATATTGCCAAGTAAGATTATTAAAGAATTCTTTTACGTCATTCCATAAAAAAAAAACTGCGATTCTAACATCAGTCCTAACTCTTAATCCGTTCTAGTTAAAAAAAATTACACTAAACTTTTTATTGTTTTAGAATTATTACAAATTAAATTTTATTCAACTAAAACTCAAAACATAGCATAATCTTAATTAGTATCATACACGTCAAAATACAAATTAAACCATAGATAGAAACTAAAGAATTGTCTTATATAAAAAAAAAAGGCGAAGAGGTAGTTCAATTCTTTACAAAAACTATGATTACATTTGCCCTAAATGAGATGCAGTCTATGATAATATGGCGATAATATATGGAGGCAAATACGCTACAGACTATATTATTAGGGATAAAAATGCATATAGTTTCTTTATAAGATGCCAAGAAACTAGTATTTAGTTGAGGAATTAAGGTTTATCTAAACTATTTATAAATATAAAACGTACGGGATGGATTCAAAAATCCCTTATTAATTTTTTTTCTTGACGTTCAAAACGTGAAAACAGGATGAAAAAGCCACATACCATTTATGCCCATCGCTTATCTGTTGGTTTCTTACTGAAGCAATAAGTCTGTTGCTAATTAAGTCCAAAAGTTGTCGGCTACTTGTGACAATCACTAATTTAGTCGGTAATATAGGAAGCATAATGCAAACGTGCCATGTCTTATATTAGTGTGGGTTTTCAAACTTGTATTGAGTTTTTCAGTTTTTATGATGTTTGCTGAGTAATACCCAAATTCTATGTGAATCAGCTTCCTGCTTTACTTAATTAGGTATTAATATATATATATATATATATCTGCTAATGCTAATAGTAGGAGCTAGCACAAAATTACTGCTAATCCCGAGATCTATCCCTTGAAAGTTATGGGTCCGAATGGTGACTACGTTTTGCGGTGCGGAAGAAGTTCGGTGCGGTTTAAATAGTAACAAAAATACATAAATACATATGTATATGTAGAGATTTTGATATTGTTACAGCACTGTTACGATGCAGTTTTGAGTGCGGTCTATGTTACCATTCATAGCCTATATATATATATACTTGCCGTATGTAAGGATTTCTCTCCTTCATCATACACAATTTGTTTTTCCTTCATCATACTTGATGCTAGGGTTAGCCTGACAAAGGAACAAATATATTTTAGAAAACATGGAAGTCTGTTAAGGAAAGTATTCTTGAACTGTGTTTAGAGAGTATCTCTGCAAACTGGACTGTGACCCAAACCTGAGTTGTAATAGGATTAACAAATAAAACTTTGATCTTATTGCTGGTTAAGTTAATAGGAATATAAACCACCACTTTGAAATCATATAGAATTGTCCACCCATTTGATAGATCCTTAGGCTTTAGTAATTTGATAGCTCGTATTAAACATATTTACTTTTGTGTTTATCATTGATCTAGGAAAGGAACTAACATTTTCCAAAAGAAAAATTATTTAAGTAACAAAAGTTAGAGTTCTTATCACAAATCATTGTAAGTAAAAACCAGAGTTGTGATTTATGTAAACTTAACCCTCAACATGAAAGTACTAATGATCATGATGCCAATAAACACATATTTGAGGATAAACAAAAGATCAAATTTGAAACATGTTTTTTTTTTTCTTCTTTTGGTTTAAACATGTTAATCTTAGTGTGGAATCAGATTACGACTAACTTATTTCCTTGATACTATTTCATTGAGACATATTCATTGATGCCTCATCGAATCTCCATTATATTTATTATGCAATCCTAGATACAATGGTCAATTCCTCTCCTCCACTCTTCTTCTTTGCGTTTTTGTAGATTGGGATTGATTTTGAAGTTTTTTTCAATTTTCAATTTGTTTTAGTTAATTTTGGGTTGTGAAAGGGGTACTTTACATCTTTTGGAATTTGGAGCCAAAGAAAAAAGAAGAAGTTATGAGTATATGAATGAAAATTGAAAGTGAAGAATGACTTAGTATTCAATTATAAGGAAAAAGTTGGGTACCTACTTGCATGAATCACAAATATTTGAATTTTGAAAGAGTGGAGTTCCATGTGTTTGATCCCATCTCCTCATTTGCTTCTCTTTCTTAACCACGTATGAATACTACTTCTTGATGCTCACCACCATTAACCCATAATTTTCATATATCTCCTTTTATATTATTTCACTTTTTTTTTTTTTTTTTTTTTTTTTTTTTTTTTTT
>Ga0041059_1000396_pt1 | contig 32346 bp, 38 predicted proteins | sample AraColnosormetaG_FD_56232 | JGI IMG/M metagenome (GOLD analysis project Ga0041059, IMG submission 56232) | Arabidopsis roots microbial communities from North Carolina, USA - Col MF nosort | ecosystem: Host-associated > Plants > Roots > Unclassified | place: USA: North Carolina | collected...
AAAAAGTCATTCACTTAGTCAAAAAAAAAAAAAAGCATTCCATATTTTTTATTTTATTTTAGAGATTAGTAAAAGAAAACGTTCAAATGCAATGTTATTTAGTATTTTTCTCCCTTACAAAGTTAACGACCTTTTTAGAAATTCTATAACGTCTACAAATCGTTTTAAGTATTAAATTGAAAAATGACAATGAGTTCGAGTAATTTGTTATTGTTAAAATATAAAATTTATCTTATTTAAAAGCAATTCTAAAGTTCTTCTCTTTAGAAGATGGGATAAATTTATCTTATCAACAAAAAAAGGTACTTATATAAAAATTTAAATTTGCCACTCTGAAAAATTAAGCTACATCCGATAACATCATTGAAAATTTAAACGTTGTGAAAGTAAATAACATAGAAGCTTTTTAATTATATATCAATCCATGTATCATCGAAGCTTTCTTATAAAAAGTAACAAGTCAACTTAATCTAGTAGCCTCAAAAGTAGAAAGGAACGTTGGCGTCAATGTCATAGATGCACACAATCCTCTGATGAGAGCTCTAAATGTGAAATAATAAAGGGATAGCCTTATTGGATTACGACACAAATTGCAACTTAATTAAGGGTTTTCACTTTGGACATTATAAGATTCAGGAGTTGTAGGTTGCATCTCTATCCTATGAGCCTCGCTCGTGGATTCGCCTCTGTTCCTCGTATCTTCTAACCATCCTTCCAGTGTGGACTGTACTACATTGTCGAATATCCCTTTCTTGAATTTGCTACCCATCTTTTAAAAACCGAGCAAAACAACAACAACAATTGATTCAAATTTGTTGTGAATTGGTGTAAACATGTGAATATATATGTGTCACTTACTTGTGTAACAAGGGCATATAGTGGTAATGTGCTGTAACTGCAAAGCACTTGGACTAACACTCTGTATGAACAAAGATCGAACCAAAAATATTAATTAGACCTTTTGAAGGTTGATATTTAGATTTAAAAGAGTTCATATATTACCCCATGACGAGTCTTGGGATAAGGTAGCCTAGTTTCTCCATGATACATGAATGTATTCCGTATGTGAACTGATGATACGATGGATAACTCGTAAATAAGAATGCGATGGTTCAAAAATTGTGGAAGATAAAGAAAGTGAAGCTGAGGGTTGAAAGAAAACGTACCAAAATCCAGAAGAAGAAAGCAATCTCAAATGAATTCTGAAAGAGAATGAAATGGATGAGTTGGAGAACAATGCCTGGCCTATGGAACCAAAAGAGTTCATCAGAAGGTGTGATCACTGCTTCTTCCGCGCGGCTTCGCTTCTCGGAAACATCCAAAGCTAAGCTACTTATTATATATTCCAACTTGGCACCCACCATTAGTAACAACTGCATTTTTGAAACACTTTTTAACTATTCAAAAAGATAAAATGAGATCAAAAGTGACAAAAGAGCCCAATCATATATAAGAACTTACAATCAAAGGCAAGAAAGATAACCAGAAGTAAGTGTTCCATCCTCCAACATTGAGCAGCAAAAAGACGACGACAAAGAGCCATAGATACCAACTTTATAATTATGTATGACATCAACAAAAAGGTGTCAGACAAAACTCATTAAGCCATAAATTGGTTTGTCTGTTTAGAGAGCTGATTTGATTATTTTACCTTATGCTCACAACTTTCTTGAAATCTATTTCCAGTGTTCTTAGCATGTACTTGTGAAAATCAAATGATGGGTTTGTGCGGCAATGACTCTAGCAAGGTAAGAAAAGTATAAGTATTGTTACATAAGAGATTTAGTAACCTAAATAAGATGTTGGAATAAGACAGTAAAAGTAAGACCATGATGAATGCTTGTCGCAGAGCTATGTATTCTGATTTGGTGACAGAACCATAAAACTGCTTGAAGAATGATCTCTGCAACAAACAGTACACATTGGCTAATCTCATTAGAATATAATTTGATTCATGTGTTATACTTTTGGCAGTAGTATATATATCCATTACTCACCACCCAGCTGATGACAACAGATCTTCTCCAAAATCCTCCAGCATGCATCTCGAAGAACTCGTGATTTGCACTGAATAACTCGTGAGCATGAGCATGATGACCACGCCTTGTAGTGCCTGCGACATTATGTTATGTACTTTGCGTGTGTTAAGGTACAAAGTAACTGTTAATTACTATTGTGGAATCTCGCTCACCCTTTTGAGAAGGACGTTTCTTGAACCAATCCTCCCAATGTTTCCATTGTTGTATCTACATATTATTTCACATCAATAAAATTAATCAGAGCCAGCTTTTGAAATAAAGGGGTTTAATGTTGTTTGGTAACTTGAGCAAAAAGCTATAAAAGCAAGTGGTATTACTCTTGCTCCTCCAAGAACCATGGTTGAGGCGCAGAAGATGACGTGAAAAACCGCTAGCACAAAGATGAAGATATGGAGTTGATGCAACGCTTCCACAGATACTAATGGAACCTGCCCCTGCAGCCATACCAAGAGATCAATGGTTAATAGAAAGAGATCCAGTAAGAGAAAGGAAACTAGCAAAACAGCAAAGAATGATTGCCTTGGCAGCACAATGGTCTGGACTTTCTCCTGTTGAAAGGAGATGTCGTGCATTGTTGATAATCGAATGAGATGATTTAGGCGCATGATGCTCCTCCAATGGCTTCTTACAGGGAAACATGTTGTTTACAAGAGCTGGTGGGACACAGATATGCCGAATTGCGGCCTGAGATACCGTTAACATCAGGGAGATAAATCCAAGAAGCATCAATTCTGTGTCAGGACATCAATATGGTCAGGTGTCAGGTGTAATCAAATCAACCATTTCATGTTTAGGGAAGAAGTACAATACCTTCTTTGAGTTTCTGCAAGGCTTCGAACAAGGCATCTTGTTGCCTACGCTTCAGACACTGAAACAGAGAGAACGGAAAGTTGGAAAAAGATTTTAACTTAAAACCTCAAGATTACTACAAACAGAGATAGTGATATTGGACCTTTCCAAGATGATGAAGACCACGTTCAGCGAGAAGAGATAAGAGAACAATGATGAAACAGATAAACGCAACGACCCATGTGGGTGTATACTCAAGAGAACCAGACCTTGCTTCTGCCATTTCTGCACCTCCAAGATGGAGACAACTCTGAATTAATATTATTATTATTTAAGGCAGAGAATAAACGCGGAAGAAGACGAGGGAAAAGAATAGAGAGAAAGAACAACATTTGGGTTATCTATCTATTACTAAAGCACAAAACCTTTCTTCGGTCTCACTCAACTGCTTACAAAATAGAAAACAAAGAATAATACACTGTATACCTCACAAACCCAGAGAGAAAACAATAAATGTTTGGTTTCTCAGACCGCATTTTTTGTATTAAGCTAAAGAAAACTACTTTTTCTGACTTGAAGCTACGTTTTATTAAGGCAAAAAAATGACTTATTACATTCGAAAAGTTTTATTTTTCTTCAAGGTGTCCAAGGTGCTGGAGGCGGCGGTGTAGCCATAACCAATGGAGGTACGGCAGAGAACATAGTGTTTTTGTCAATACCACCAACCGCTTTTTCCCCTGATAAAGCCACCAGAGCGGCGACTAGACCAGCATTTCCCGCTAGAGTCGGCTCTGTATAGTTGTAATTTGTTCGTATGTCGTGGAATCCGTCATGCTTGTCTGGTCCAGCAACCATTGCTCCATTAATAGCGTTTGGGTTATTCTTTTTGCTCTTTTTCCATTTAAATCCTCCTGTGCAGGTTTCTTTCATGTTCTTTGGAATTGAAGCTCCTCTGTGATGCACTTGTTTCGGGTACCGTTGCCCATAACCCACAACATAACTCATCTTCCGAGGGTTTTTACCAAGTATATAATCAATCTGCCAAAACAAAAGACACAAAGTTCCATCAGATAAGCTCCTTCAAAATCTTGTTTGTTTTCCTTCATTTGTGAATCATACCTGCGATCTTGAAAAGTTGCGTAGGAATTCAGTAGTATAGAAGTTAGGACCACAGTACCATCCGGGAGTATCAGCAGCCTCTAGATAATCACTGAATAGTGCCGCTAAGAAAGCCGCATTTGCAACATATTGAAGAGGCTGTGGAGCTCCATGGTTCAACTGAATCAAACCTCCTGCAGAGATGATACCGAGATTATTTTCTTGATCACGTTTTCAAAACGTGTGCAAATCCTCAAATTCACAGACAACTCACCATTGGTTCTGTTAAATTTCTTGTAATAAGGCAAGTAAGAGCACATAACTCTGCCTGTTTGGTTATGAAATTCGCTTAACATGTCTTCATATGGATATCCAGGGCTCAGAAACAGCCTCATCCGTGTTAACAGCAACTTCAAAAGACCACATAAATCCAGAAACTAAGCATTGACTACAAATTCCAAAAACAGAACAAAGAATGTCTCATAGAGTAACTAACCTGAGCCCCTGGAAGCTTGTTGTCCCAGCTAAATACGCCATAATAAGGACTATTCCCGAAGGCACCAGCTTTCTCAGCCATGTGGTGACTGGTAACTCGTTCTAGATAAGTTACATTTCCAGTAGCATAATACAGCCAAGCACCACCCCATAATAGCTCATCCTCAAACATGCTAGAGTTATAAAATTTGCTAGACTCTTTACCATTTTGACTGTATCTATTCCTAGAAGTAGTTGCAAACCTATAAAGCGTCTTAGCACCATGAACAAGATTTTTCGAATATAATCTGTTGTCCTTGAATACAATGGATGCAGAAGCCAGAGCAGCTGCCATCTCTGCAGCAAGATCAGAGCAGCTACTGTAACATTGAGATACAGTCCTTTTATAATGAATATCCTCAGGACGCATCCAACAGTAATGGTCATTGTGCAATTCACTTCCTCTACCGCTAACTCCAGATCCGACCTATGAAAAAGCAAACGTTAGTAGCTGAAACAGCGAAGTAAGTAAGTTTTTCTAAACTCTGTTTTTTTTTTCTTACCTGTTCCACCATAACATAGATGTTATCAGCACTACTATTGAAAGTCTTGAGAAAGTAGTCAGTTCCCCATTTGATGAGTTCTTTAACATGTTCAAGCTCGCCAGCAGCTTGGTACTTTGCGCTGTATTCGATTACACTCCAGCTCAACATAGTCATAGCATAAGACATTGGGAAGTTGAATTTGATAGAATCTCCAGCATCATAGTAACCTCCTACCAAATCTTTGTAGCATTGTCCTGGATCTCCCTTACCATCTTGTAGACAAGAATCATGCCTCCATGATACATTATAAATGTTCTTTGGAAGTTTCCCAGCTGCAAAGCAACATCAACATCACATAAGAAATCAAAATTGAGACATGAAGAAAAAATCTCAAAGTTTTAGTGCTTACATTGTTGAGCATTGAAGAACTTGAGAGCTGTACGGAGAGCGATAGTGTAATTATCCGGTGGTGGTTCCTTGTGGTGGTGGTGTGGCAATGTTTTAACGATCAAAGTTATGAATCCAGAGAGAAGAGCAGTTACTACAATGGTTCCAAGAGTCCAAAGAAAGATCTTACGGCTGACTAAGATACATCCAAGATCGACGTACTTTTTCTTCTTAAGCACTTTTGGTCCAAGAAGCCAACTCTGTTGCGTTTCGTCGAGTGGCCGCGAAGGAGTCGCACGGTCAAGGTCTTGTAGGTTTCGACTACGATCGTCGTCTGTCATGGAGTCCGCCGCATTGATCTCTAGAGGACCACCCCATGGATCACGTCCGTACATAATGATCAGTCAAAATCCGATGAGATTTGCTGAAATTTCTGAGGGAAGAGGAAGAGGAAGAGTTTTGGAGTGTTCCTGTGGTTTTAGGGTAAGTGAGGCGTGTGTGATGTGGAAAGTGCAAGTGAAGAAGTGTAAGTTAACTCAGTATTTTGCCACGTGGAATTCATTCGGTCGTGCATTGGACTTTATGTCCTTTTTTAAAAATATTACTTTAATTATTTTATAGCTGGAATTTGGTCCGTAGGCCCACTTTGTTGTTTTGGGTAATGTTTTAACGTCAGAAAACCAATTAGGTGAATTCATGATTTTATTGCAGAAGAAATGTTTGTCTGTAATCCACTTTGTTTTTATAATTAGAGGGTAAATGCATTTACGCCAGAAACCAATTAGGTGGATTTCACGACCTTATGTTATAAGATAAAAGAAAATTTCAAAATACCATCAAAAATTATTGTATTACAACCTGTTTTATTATTTTACATTTCTAAAAAGATTATGACCTTAACTCGATGCTTATGTAATTGAGAAGATGCAAAGATGATACACGTAACATGTTAAAAGATGTTGAATTATTCTCGCAAATTGGTTTCCATAAAACTGCTCAAATTACGGTATGAAACAACGAACTAGACTCGAACTTAACTCGATGACACAACCGAATATTCCCACTGATCTCTTTGCTGTAGCTGGTTCTACAAAGTGGACGTTACTAGTTGGATTCGGCACCATGTACTGTTGATAAGACTGGTAGATGCGAAGATCAGACACTTGAGACAACAACGGGGTTGCTTCAACGATGGTTTCTTCTTGTTGGTGAGGTAAGTGATGAGTAGTCCAAGGAAATGATGATGTCTCTGGGGGACAAAGACTCCGAGTCTCATCGAACCAATACGGAAGAGGAGGCGCTGTGGGCTCAACCAACACCGCTACTGCCGTGGAAGAGTACTCACAAGAGCAATGGTGAGGCTGAGATGGGCAAGCTTGCTTACGTTTCCTCTTCTTTCTTGACCAGAACGTGAGCTTCTTCATTGCTTTCATAATCTTCATTGAGTAATGTTAATGCTTAAGAAAATGGTCACTGCGTTTTGTATCAAAAGGATACTACTATTTTGTAACCGTTGAAGAACAAAAAGTCAAAAGCATCATTTCCTATTAATCTTTTCGGATCTCCAATCTTTGTGACCGTTAAATTATCACTATCTTGCAGAGGTCCTACAAGCTTTGCCACTATATGAATGTGACATCGCTTTTCTATATACGTTTGTTTTGTTTGGCAGTCACTACAGAAGATTCCCAGTGTACAAAGTGAAATTTTTTGCTTGTAAAGGTTGCTTCATGACAAGGGGTTTAGTTCCTTCTCTTCAAAGAAAACATGAATAATTCACTTGGCAAAGCTCTCAAAATATATATGGTTCTAACATCAAACTAAATGAAAGATAACATCAAAACATATTAACATGGTCGTCTAGCAAGACTTAAATTTATATATTAGTTATATAGAAGCTCAACTAGTTATCTTGACAAAAGAGAGTAGCAGATCCGATGTTGCTGGTCTACAACATAAGATTACTTCCGAAAAGTAGAACAAGACAAGTATCTAAGGGAAGGAAGATAGGGACCAAGCAAAAGTCTCACTTTTTAAGGAACATATTCCTGAACTCATCATTTGATTTTGGTGTCTCATCTGCGCTGGGTTTAGGTGTCGTGTAGCCGAGTGGTTTAACATTTCTTGGGACAGCAAACGTGTTCTTACCCCTCACTTCCACTTCATTTCCTTTCCTTTCACCCTCAGTTTCTCCACCAAGTGGTGCTTTCGCCTTCTCAGAAATCAGGGAAGGGTCCTTTGAATTCCCAGAACCATCTACTGAAGAATAATCAGACTAGTTTAAAATTATTTATACCAGAAGTAGATACGAATTCAATACATGGCTGGCTACATTATGAGGAAAACAAACAAGAGAGATAGATTCTAACCATTTCCACGCCGAGTGAATTCTTTTTTACCCTTCTTTGGATTTGACCGTGCTATGCTGATCTTCTTACCAAAAAACATCTTTCTGTTCTTTGCTATAGCTGCTGCAAGGTGTTCATCATCCACAAAATCAGCATATGCCAGTCCCTGAGGGAAACAAGAGGATCAAGCAAGCTTATTAAGCCACCATATCAGCATAATTCACTAAAACAGAAACTAGGAGTTTGTCTTATGCATCTAACTGCCATATATGGTGAACAGTTCCTGCTAATCATTTCAGATGGAAAAATTTATTACAAAACTTTCTTCCCTGCAACCCCTATAGAGAGTATAATTGAACAGAAGTTATCTGATGGCTGCAATTTTTAAGTCTCAACATGACTTCATCTAAACATGATCACATGGAAACAGGGAAATTCCCAGATTCATTAACAGTGACAGCAGAAGATGACATCACATGCAGAAGGTGTGTGTAAGAGAGAGACCCTTGGTTTTCCAGTGTCTTTGTGATGGAGAATGCGAATGGAATCAACCCCACCATCATCACCAAAGAATTTACGTATATCTTCCTCTTGTGCCTACCAACAACAATTAGTAGCTTAATATCTGAAAATCCCCACACAGTAGCTTTTTTCAGTAGATTGTCTTCGTAAATTTTACATGAAGCCTATATACTTACCTTGACACTGAGATTCGAAATAAAAGCTGTACACTCGTCTCTATAAACTTTCGGCTTCAGTGGTTTGGCATCTTCTGTCTCTTCTTTATCTGAATCAGCTGTTTTTCCATTCTCTGCTTTAACGTTTTTTGTTGCTGGTACAGTTGCACTCTGACCACCTAGGTCCACTTCTTTTTGACTTTTCCTCTTCTGCCGCTTAGCCAAAGACTCTTCTTCTACATTCTGTTCTGCTTTTCTCTTTTGTGAGCTATGCTCTTTCAGACCAGCTGACGGTTTGACTGGTGTAGACTCTTGTTGTAACCTCATCAATTGTAGCTCTTCCAAGCGTGGCATAACCTGCAGAATAAAAATCAAGCAACTCGTATAATTTACAGCTTCCACAACTTTTTTTGCATTCTTTTTTAGCAAACAATGCATCGCTCTTATAACTGCCCATCAGGGTCAAATATAGGGAAACTGAACATAAGAAGCCAAGAACATCACAGTAGCTATGAATCAAAAATTAAGTTAACAGATCGATCTAATGTATTTATCACATAAGAGTTAACAAAAAAATTCAAACCCAACAAAATATATCAATATTCATCATATTCTGGAAATGCCAAACAGTAAACAATACCTTTTGAACTGCTAGGTCAAAATGTTCCAAATCCCCATGCTCCCTCTCAAAGCGCAACCATCCTTTGCATATGTCCTGGAAAATTGCTCTTCTTAGGAAGTGAGTATAGGCATTTAGAAATTAGAGATGACAACTCAGGCATACAGTGCTCTCATGTTTCAAAGAAATGTCATGTATTGTAAACATGCCTAAACCATCAAAAACAGAAAAACCCTCAATCTAAACGCGCTTGCATTGCAGTTGCTCCATTTATACACTGTTTCTCAGTTTCTCTACTTTTCATTTAATAGACGGTCGTTTCAGTTGCAAGTGAAGCTAAAGAATGTGTTTCGAGTCAAATAATCCTCCTTAGATAACAAGAAAAGAAGTTACAGTAACACATTAAACAAGAAAGAATCGAGTGCATACTTCTGAGCCAGTTCCATCAAACTTTCTTGTATAGCACCTCCGGTAAATAGACCTAGCTTCCTTTATATGCCCCAAATGCACTTCCATATCAATGTATGCATGCCAGGCTGCTAGCATCCCACCACTGGAGAGAACAAGGTAAGATGAACCAAAGTGAACCAGATTGCCTTATGCTGACAAATGCTATAATTTGCCTGAATTATTTCAAGTTTAAATCTGTAATTAATCAATATAAAGGGTAGAGATTGCAAAACCTCTTCTTCAGAAAGCTATCCCAAACACCTCGTGCGCCAGCTAGATCTTTTCCAATATTAAGTTCCAAGTTAGCCCAATAAGTATGCAAATGTAGCAAACTGTCTGTATTTTGCATGTGAGGCGTTAGGTAATCTGATGCTTGCTGACAGAAAGAAACATTGAGTTAATTCGAGTGTTTCAGAAGATATCTAAATCAGGAGAAAAGCTACACAAAAGAACACTATTCTTACAGAAAAGATAATCCTATATAGACTCTTATATGGAAAGCTACGAAGAGAATGCAATTAACTAAAAGAACTGCAAGGATACCAATATCTTGAAAGCTGAGAACAAGAATTTGAGAATACTATTGATGGTAAAGGCAGCAGACAAACCTGAAAAGTTTCTCTTATCAGAGAATAGTCCAAAGCCTCTAGCATCCTAGTTGATAACATTCTCCTTCTCAGGCCATCTACTCGAGTGAGGTATAAATCCAGGTACTGATAAGAAACAACTCGTAAGAAATACGTGGATAGAGATTAATATATACATGCTAGAAACTGAATAAATAATCATGAAAGCAAAGGTGTACCTCTTCAAAGGAGGAAAATGTGCACTGCAATGACTTCTCAAAGACCTGTACGCAACAATTTGAATAATAGAATATTCTCAGCATAACTTTCTGAAAATCACATAGCATAACGCATCGGATATGGTAAGAGGAAGATGACAGACATAAATCAATGTTAGGGCAAGTATCCTTTCCTTCACTATATTTCTTTTGTTTTTCAATTTTAACAAGTTGAGACTTACATCATAAATCTCTTTCTCGGATGCAGAACCACGCTCTAAAGCAAGTAAATAACGTGCCCAAAGATCTCCAGTCCATGGACAACTTCTAGTCGCCCTAGAATAGGCATGCGTTATAGCTTTTCCAACCTGAAGCAGAAAGTCAATTATACAGATCAAGTAAAAATTGTAAGAAACAGCACCATAAAAAGACAATTTCAAGAAGATGATAGATAAAATGCCAAAAAAACGCTACACAACAAGTTCTTGACAGACCTTCAAAGTTTTATCAAGATACACGGTGTAGTCTATCCACAAGTCACTTGAAACCGGGTATTCAGCCACAGCACGTTCATATATAGCTTGAACTCGGGTAGGATCTCCAGAAGTCTTCTCAAACTTTATATAATTCTACAAAGAAATAATTACAATCATCACGTTTTCATATAGATAACATCGTTTACTTGGTAAAGCCAATAACAAGAACAAAAAGGATGCAACAGTAGCAAAAAAACATGCCCAAGTCTGCAGATTCCGAATCTTTCACACAATATGAGCACTAATGGTAGGCATATGGAATCCAACTTCTACACAACATTTATGATATATATCAACTGCACGATAAACAATACGTACCATGAATTCCTGAAACTTTTCCGTGTCAGATAAATCTTGCTTAGATATGTTTTCTTCAAGATGGGCACGTTCACTATACATCTGCTGTGCCTTCTTGTTTGCAACAGCAACCTGATGAGAAACCTTACTCAAATCATCAGATCCAATATCAAGGTCAATGCCCTGTTCCAACTCCCAAGTCTTGTAAGCAATAAGGGTGGAGCTCAAGTTTTCTAGAGGAACAGACAGGTGACGGTGGAATATGCTTCTGATCCTTTGTATCTGCTTATTTCTCTCCTGTAAAATAAAACTAAAAATTCATGATGCCACAAAAGAACTATAAAGAGATGTGCATAAACTGATTTATTTCTACTTTAGAGCCTAGAGACCTAAATGATATTTACATAGCAACCACTATCTCTCGTTAATAACAAGATGTTAGTTCTTTCCACTGAAAACTATGCGCAGCAACCCACTACCATACTTCTATTTCACTTAGTAAAGGAATCATCCTAGAACACAATTCTTGCTAACATGCTGCTAGACTACAGTGAACGAATGTAGATGAACAAAATCAAGAAATGGATCCAACCTCAATGTCAGCCTCGTCGATAGTGGCTAAGACACCTTGCTCAAATTCTCTATATCCTTCCCATATTCTATTGCCTTCAGTAACATGGAAGCCCGCAGCCGGAATAGCACGTTCAAAAAGACTCCGCATTTTGGAAATACCTTCAGATGGGTATCCACGCACTGATGGATCAAATTCTAGCATAAAGCTCAGGTAGTCACACCAAAGAGATACAGACTGCATAAAAGAAAAGCTATTAGCTTATTAATTCAATGTGGAACGAATTACTAGTTGAATGATCGATTATAAAGTATCACTGTCTTTATAATCAATTGAGGAAGAAATTTGAAATACAAAGATAAATAACAGAACAAATCGATATAGCATACCAGAGTATTTATTCAGTCTATCTATCTCTAACAAAATGGTAATAATATATAAGCCTAACGAAGCTTTTTTATTCAAGCTGTTGGATCCAGTACAGAAGAGAACATACCTGATAATCAGAAAGTCCCCGTTCATAAAGCATCACAATTTCAGGCACATTCTCACTGCAAGGATAAATATAACAACAGTTTCAGAGGGTGTGTTAAAAATTGCATGCTTGAACTGTAACAAATAATGATCAAAGGAAACCATCTGAAGCCTACAATAAAACCGGAAGTATGAGCCAAAGAAGCGCAAGAAAAAATTTACCTAGCGGCTAAAGACGCTTCATCCCTTGCCCATTCAAGCCACAAGGAAGGACTCAACGGAAATATGGCACTCATAGCTTCCCTTGCTTGTCTTAGCTTTTCAAGGTTGGCTGTTTTCCTGAGAAGCTTAATGTACTGAAATAAGAAAGCAAAAAAGTCAGAAACAAATGTAGCCAAGAGAAAACCATCCATCTTCCAACAAGAGAGAAGACACAACTCAAAGGTTTTCCAAATACACAAGCAATATCATTTTCTCCCAAGGAAATCTGAAATGAAGATTAGCAAATTCTGCTTTCCTGCTAGGTGCTGAGTGAGCTAAAACGACATTTTGTAGCAAAAGGGAAGGTAGAGAGAGTGATTGTTACTTGGACATAAGCATCGTAGTTGTAAGGATTAGCGGAGAGCTCCGACTCCAAGGTTACAATCTGCTGATTCGACTCGGCTTCATCTTCTGAGTCGGAATCAGAATCGCCGGAATCATCCGATGAGGGGGGATCAGCTCGGGCAGGGTTTTCGGCTGAAGCGTCTTCCATCTTCTGGTCAGTGTTACTGACGAGTTCAGTGTCATCAGCCATCATCTTCTCAAGTTTAAGAGTTGGGGATTTCTGGGTTTAGGGTTTTAAGCTCCAAATACAACTTTGCAAATAGCAATTCCTCTCAAACACCACTAGTCCTTGCGTCACATTTAGACCTTTTTATTTCAGTTCATTTCGGAAGATTTTTCACTATTTATTCTTTTTACGTATAGTATTTTATAGGTTTTTGTAAAATCAAAAATAACGAAGATTACTGTAAAAATATTACAAATTGTTTTTTGGTCAAAATACCACAAATTCAAAAACTATATTCAAAGAGCACATAATATATGTTATCCTTCTTCAAATACCACAAACTATGAAACTATTAATAAATGAGAAAACTAATAATCCGTTTTATTCCTTATAAATCCAAGTTTCTAAGATTTTCACACATATTAAGCAAACAAATTAAAATTTGATTACAGATGCATCATTTCAATAGTATTCAATTATTTGTCTTGGAGTATACAATTCATCATTATTAATTAATAAAATGCATAGGAACTTAAAATAATTCTTTTTAAAAAAAATCTATATTTTTAAATAAAATTTTTTTTCTAACACTTGGATTAATTAGGAACACTGTAAATATGTCTTAGCCTCTTAGGATATGAAAACCAATATCTTCAATTAGTTTGTCTTTTATTCCTCTCTGCCATATTACATTTGAAATTCGTTGTTAGTTTATTACTCAAACAAAGTGTTTTTTTTTTATGGATATGTTGCTATAATTTATAAACGACAAAATTTAACAACGGATATTTCTGTTGTTAATAGCATGTTTTCTTGTAGTGATATATATATATATATATATATAAATCATATAGTAACGAATAAGTAATTAGAGACAACAGATATTTCTATTGTTAATAGCATGTTTTCTTGTAGTTGTAGTGAATAAATCACAGAGTAACGAATAAGTAAAAGTTGTCTCTAATCTACACTATTATTGAGTAATTGACTATTGAGCAGCTAGCATAACGTAAATCTTTTCACCTGTTTGTCTCCCAATTATTTTATTTTAACACATTTTTGAGACACCAAGTATGAATGCTATATGTAATGCCAAACATTTGCCAGACAAGTGCACATGCCCTGTGTTAAAAACGTTGCTTACAATCTCCACCAGCTGTAATATTGTGCGGATCTCATTCTGATAAAAATTACTCTATTCATGAACCTCTCGACACATTTATATATATATGCGATACTACTATAGCTTAGAAGTCCATTCACTATCAAAACATATATCAGAAGAAGAAGAAGAAGAAAGAGAGAACAAATCATGAGTGGCTATTCCAAGATGGATTCAACAGACCAGAAACTTGAGCCGGACCACCCGGTGGTCGATCCTCAGATTCAGAAGCCCGATCTTGAACCTGCTGAAATGAAACCGAAGCTGAGCAGGAACAGGTCAGTGTCTGCATCAGCACAAGCGGTTCCTTCACCAATAAAGATGTCTATGAGAAGATCTTCGTCTGTCTCTGAACGCTACTGTAGAATCTATGACCAGAGCTCTGCCACGACTTGGCCGCTTCCTTTCCATGAAGGAGATGAAGACGAAGATGATGATGATAAAGAGAAGGTGCACAAGAAGAAGAAGAGCAACAACTTCAAGAAAAAAGCATTCGTAAAGGCTTGTAAGCGTTTTTTTGGGATCTCGTGAAACCAGTTTTTGTTTCCTCTACCTCCATATCTATCATATAATAGATCTCATTGTTATTTTCGATTAGAGTCCATCTTTTTCATGAAACGTTTAATACAAGAAATTTTTCTTTATAGTTTTATCGATCGCTTTGTGTATTGGATCAGTGGTTTAACGTATTTTGCATTCTTGATGACTAGTGAGATGTGATATATTACACGATTTAGATTTTCTTTTATGTATCTTTTACTGAAAGTCACAACCCACTTACTTCTATAACTATAGTAGTAGTAGACCCATTGTGGTTTGTGCGTCTGAATCCGTCGAAAGATAACAAAGAAAGAAAACTGTGTAAAGATAGAATTTAACAAATTATCATACAAGCAATAAGATGAATAAACTAAATATTACTTTATTTGGAAGATGATGAGGATCCTTGACTCCAAGATTGTCCTTTTGTGTAAAACTCGAGAGAGAGTCGTCCAGCCCAATGCACTTGCACATGGAGTTCGAATTTATTTATTTTTATTCGAATTTATTTGGTAACTCTTTGGTCCATGAACTTTGAGGTATATACAGTAATTAGGGATAATACCCATAATCAAAAGACAAGTTTATGACAAAAATGTCGCCACCGCATTTACCAACAAGTATTCCAAGAGTTAAAAAAAAGTCTATTGCTATTGTCTCAGACATCAAACTGGATCGGTAGTGTAAACTATGTCTATATGAACAAAAACGGTCGTATAAAGGTTCTAGCAAACAACCCATCAAATACCATCATCATTTCTCTTTCTTGGTTGGTTCACCCAAAACGTACCTCAAAATCTCAAGCTAAGTGATCCGTGGCATTTGAGAGGTTTAAGAGATGGTGGGCTTTAGTGAAAAGTGTAGATGTTTCTCACCACAAGTCTCTAGTAATGGGTGTCAAACTCACAAACACTTGTTGGCCTATTGAAGCCCATCCATCTTCTCTTCTCGAAACTTCAAGTGGGGTCCACAATTTCTCTCCCTCTTTCTCCCACCTTCCTCTTATCTTCTCTGCCTTCTATATCTCTTCCTCCTACTTTCCCTTAGGGTTTTTCAGCTTCAAACCCTCCTTGCACTCTCCGCTTCCCTCCGTTACCTTTACTTCTCTATTGCTTAGCTCGAAAAATGGCATCTTCAGCCGCCCAAATCCACGTTCTCGGCGGAATTGGATTCGCTTCTTCTTCTTCTTCCAAGAGAAATCTCAATGGTAAAGGCGGTACCTTTATGCCGAGAAGTGCCTTCTTCGGTACAAGAACCGGTCCTTTCTCCACACCCACTTCTGCTTTTCTCAGAATGGGCACCAGAAATGGCGGCGGCGCTTCTAGATACGCGGTTGGTCCGGTTCGTGTGGTTAACGAGAAGGTTGTTGGAATTGATTTGGGTACGACTAACTCTGCAGTAGCTGCTATGGAAGGAGGTAAGCCTACGATTGTGACTAACGCTGAAGGTCAGAGGACAACGCCTTCTGTTGTGGCTTACACGAAGAGTGGTGATAGGCTTGTTGGGCAGATTGCGAAGAGGCAAGCTGTTGTTAATCCCGAGAATACTTTCTTCTCAGTGAAGAGGTTTATTGGTAGGAAGATGAACGAGGTTGATGAAGAGTCTAAGCAGGTTTCTTACAGAGTTGTTAGAGATGAGAACAATAATGTTAAGCTTGAGTGTCCTGCCATTAACAAACAATTTGCTGCTGAGGAGATTTCAGCTCAGGTATTGAAGTTTTTCCCTTTCATTCATTTCTCTAGTATTTTAATCGGTAGTGTGTTTAATCTGGTTAAGTTTCATAAAGGTGCAATTTTGGGTGGTGAATGTGTGATTCTTATCTGGTACACTTGTGGATGGTAGATTCGTAGCTAGTAGATATCGTTTCACACATTAGAATGCTTCCCTGTCTTGTCTTTCTGGAATGTTTTGTCACCTTCATCTTGTCTTTCTGGGATTTCTGATTGAGAATTAATAGTGACTGTGGTTGTTCCATTGTAGTCGATCATTAGTTTGCTGTATATGGTTTGTTTCTTATTGGTTTGTGTCTGTTGTAGGTTCTAAGGAAACTTGTGGATGATGCATCAAGATTCTTGAACGACAAAGTAACCAAGGCTGTCATCACTGTGCCTGCTTACTTCAACGATTCACAGAGGACAGCTACAAAAGATGCTGGTCGAATTGCTGGGTTGGAAGTTCTTCGTATTATCAATGAGCCCACAGCTGCTTCATTGGCTTATGGGTTTGACAGAAAAGCCAATGAAACAATCCTAGTCTTCGATCTTGGTGGTGGTACCTTTGATGTCTCAGGTACTTGACATTGAATCTTTGCTAAAATTCTCTCTATATCTCCTTGAGAATGTTCTTTTTGGCTGCTATAGTACCGTCTTTTGATGTATTAGCACCATGTAATATGTATTTTTGTTATGTTTCTTATTATGCAGTGCTTGAGGTTGGTGATGGTGTGTTTGAAGTGCTTTCCACTTCTGGCGACACACACTTGGGTGGTGATGACTTTGACAAGGTGAGTCAAACGCACATTTTAATTTTATAGTCCTTATTCAAAGAGCATTGAATCTGTTTACTCTTTCTTCTGTGCTTTACTTGACAGATACAACTTTTGTAATGCAGAGAGTTGTTGATTGGCTTGCTGCAGAATTCAAGAAAGACGAAGGGATAGATCTTCTGAAAGACAAGCAAGCTCTTCAGAGGTTAACAGAGGCAGCAGAAAAAGCTAAAATTGAGCTTTCTTCACTGACTCAGACAAATATGAGGTACAGTTAATTTTTCCAGTCTAAATTTTTTGACTTAGTACTTTCACAAGCATCTGGCTTCTGATTAATGTGAATTCTGTACCCAGCTTACCTTTTATCACGGCCACAGCTGATGGACCTAAACACATAGAAACCACCCTCACACGTGCCAAGTTCGAAGAATTGTGTTCAGATTTACTTGACAGGTAATTTTAGTTACAGTTCTTATGGCTAATATTCATAGCCCGTCAAGTAAACAGATTGCCACATGTTCATTTTGTAGCTTTTGATTAATAATGGAGGCTTAAGATTCTTACCATGTATCTATCTTATAGGGTCAGGACTCCTGTCGAGAATTCCCTGCGGGATGCAAAGCTCAGCTTCAAAGATATTGATGAAGTCATCCTTGTCGGTGGATCCACACGTATTCCTGCTGTTCAGGAACTCGTGAGGAAGGTGACTGGGAAAGAACCTAATGTTACAGTAAATCCTGACGAGGTTGTAGCGTTAGGTGCTGCAGTCCAGGTGTGTTCTCCTGAACTTGTATCTTTCACCCTATTTAGGTCTTGAATTTAACAATATGCATTAGTCATTCCTTTGATAACCTTTTGGCAAAGAAGTTGTGTTCTACTAAAATGAATTCTTATCAAGTACCATTCTCTTCTGGCTCCAGGCTGGTGTTCTTGCTGGAGATGTGAGTGACATTGTGCTTCTTGATGTGACACCGCTTTCGATTGGTTTGGAGACCCTAGGTGGTGTTATGACTAAGATTATTCCAAGGAACACCACACTGCCTACTTCTAAATCAGAAGTCTTTTCAACTGCTGCTGATGGACAGACAAGTGTTGAGATTAATGTGTTGCAGGGTGAGAGGGAGTTTGTTAGGGATAACAAGTCTCTTGGTAGCTTCCGTCTAGATGGTATCCCCCCTGCACCACGTGGAGTTCCACAAATCGAAGTCAAATTTGACATTGATGCCAATGGAATTCTATCTGTCAGTGCTGTTGACAAGGGCACAGGAAAGAAGCAAGACATCACCATTACTGGCGCAAGTACATTGCCCAAGGATGAGGTGCGTTCACTTTAGGAATTAAACCGCATTGCTTCATTAACAATAACTTGTTTTTGTCAGTCCCATCTTTGAGGTTTAGTGATTTTCTACTGATTATGAAAGTGGTAGCCATACCATACCATAGGTTAACTGGTAGCATTCTCGTTGTTGCTATCACTTAATGGCTGTAGCAATCTCCATCATCATAGGAGTGGTTATTTTTCGTTAGTATTCATAATCATGGTAACAAAAGTTGGTGTGGATGGATGTTGCAGGTAGACCAAATGGTCCAGGAGGCAGAAAGATTTGCAAAAGATGACAAAGAGAAGAGAGACGCAATCGACACGAAAAACCAAGCAGATTCAGTGGTGTACCAGACAGAGAAGCAACTGAAAGAACTAGGAGAGAAAATTCCAGGTGAAGTGAAAGAGAAGGTGGAGGCTAAGCTACAAGAGCTGAAAGACAAGATAGGAAGTGGATCAACCCAAGAAATCAAAGACGCCATGGCTGCTCTTAACCAAGAAGTGATGCAGATTGGTCAGTCTCTATACAACCAGCCTGGAGCTGGAGGTCCAGGTGCAGGTCCTTCCCCGGGAGGCGAAGGTGCTTCATCAGGAGATTCATCTTCAAGTAAAGGAGGAGATGGTGATGATGTGATCGATGCTGACTTCACAGACAGCCAATGAGAAAACAAACTAGGAAGGCTTTGGAATTCATACATGGGATGCGATGGGAGAGACAAATGATTTTGTAGGTTGGATTTGAGAACACAAATGAATTTAAGCAATGCTTGTGGACAACATTTATTTGTCGTTAGAAGGAAGCAGTGTGGTTACAGAGGATGATGTTTAATACATAATAATATGCAAGCCTTCTCTTACACGGTACTTGCGGATACACACAAAATGTACAAAGTGGGGGCTTTTGAAGCAATCCTCCGCAATTATAGTGACTCAAACCTTAAAATGCTTTTGGTCATTAACTTTGTACTTTTTTTGGTATCCAATTATAGCGACTCAATCAATCTGAGACTATCCAACGCAATTTTAGTATCCAATGCACAACGACGTATGCTTTATCTACCAAATCTTATATGATTTTGGAATGTTTATCAAAATGCGTTGATTGCTTATTTATCTTTTCTAAATTCTGGCCAATAGTTAAAATTGTCACATCGTGTTAGTGAAGAGATCTCTCTTTGAAATGCTCGAAGTTTTGTTTCGAGCAAGAAAAATATTTTTTGTCGTTGTTATGGGTTCTTTGTTTTCTACTAAAATCCCTTCAGACAGAAGAAAAAAACATAAATTAAATCCCAGCGAAGCATATGTAATAATGTAACAACAATAAAATGTAATAAAATAAAAAAGTAACAACAGGCTGTCAAAATGATAAACAAATAACAACGGAGGAAGAGTAAAGTGGGGAAGAAGATCAATGGGCCCACACACAATTCCCAATTCTTTGACCAATAGTTGACTTTTCTTCCTCGAGTCTTTTTAACTCGCTTCACCTGTTACCATCTACCTTCTTACATTATTATTACTTACTCTCTTAATCACTTTTGATTAACAAAACTAATTTACCATTGAGGGTTTTCTTCTTCCTTCTTCTTCATCCTCTTTGCTGCTATGATTGAGCTCCATGGATCTGCAATCATAGTTCTTCGATTTAGGATTCGTTTAGATCGCGGTTTTTGAGCTCGGTTGGTGAAGACATATGCTTGAAAACGTACTTTAAGCTCCAACTTCGTCTATTTACAATATTCCTTTATTACTTTCATATTCTTCTTTCAAAGTCTTTAAGGGTTATTTTGCAGTCTTTCTATTTGACTTTTGCGCTTTTATTGAATTGATTTTATATGGTGACATTTTGGACTTGGTCTTCTGTTCAAGATTCCTAGGTCATCTAGCTTCAGTTTTTGGTCTATATTTAGAAACTATGATTTCGATTGAGATCTTATTGGTCAGATTCACACTTTGTGTCAGCAATTCTCAGAAATATCTAAAGTGGTGACTTTTGATTGTTTTTGTGTGTTGTTGATTCTGGGCTCTAATTCTCTTTCTTTGATTTTGGTCTGGCCAACAGAGAAGTCTTGTACTGAAGCATGGCTCTTCGGCTACCAGCTTCTAAAGCAGCTGAAGTTGCGATTGGATCTATTGGCTGTGGTTATGATCTAGCTATTGATTTACGGTTGAAGTATTGCAAAGGAGGTTCCAAAGATTCTAGATTACTTGACATTAAAGAAGGTGATGATAATTGTGAGATTGTTTTACCTGGTGGAATCTCCATTCCTAATGTTTCCAAGTCTATCAAATGCGATAAAGGGGAGCGTATGCGGTTTAGGTCCGATATTCTTCCTTTCCAACAGGTAACTTTTCGTTGAAAAGTATTGGTTTGTGTTGTTGTAGGTTTTGAGTGGATAAGATCGCCATCTGTTGAAGCCTTTATCTAGTTTCCTTGTACATTGTTCTAGAGAGTAAATTTCCTTCATAGCATTTTGGATGCCTTAGTTATTAACATTTTGTTAACATTTTTCTTATGGTTTGCTAGATGGCAGAGCAGTTCAACCAGGAACTATCTTTGGCTGGGAAAATCCCGTCAGGTCTCTTCAATGCCATGTTTGAATTCTCGAGCTGTTGGCAGAAAGACGCAGCCTACACCAAAAACCTTGCTTTTGATGGGGTTTTCATCTCATTATACTCGGTGGCTTTGGACAAATCTCAAGTGTTACTCCGTGAGCATGTTAAGCAGGCTGTTCCATCAACATGGGACCCTGCTGCATTGGCAAGGTGATGTTCTGTCTTCATAATAGGATTGTATGTATGTAAAGTCTATGGAAAGTTACTTACATCTGCATATTTTTCTGTGAAATTGTTCGATGGTCGTTTCCTTGGCCCAATGTCTTTTCACTGGATGAAATTGTTTTTGTATGACTTAAGAATTACGTCTTACTTGTTGTAGGCGTTGTTTCATTAGTAATATTTCTTCAGTAATTGGAGGGTTTATGACTAACACTTAGTCAAATGTTTCTTTACCAGGTTTATAGATATTTATGGGACGCATATAATTGTTAGTGTTAAGATGGGAGGAAAAGATGTGATTTATGCAAAACAACAACACTCCTCAAAACTTCAGCCTGAGGATCTGCAGAAAAGGTTAAAAGAGGTGGCAGATAAGAGGTTCGTGGAAGCTAGCGTAGTGCATAATACGGGTTCAGAAAGAGTACAAGCAAGTAGTAAGGTCTGTGAAATAGTTATTATTATTTTTGTTTCCCATCATCAAAACTTTCTTGTTTGTGCATGTCATAAATGTTTTGGCTATTTGACATATAGAAGAATTTCTACTAACAATCTAGTGTTTCGACTCTTAAGTCTGTAATTCCTGTCTTTTATTCCTGGTTTCAGGTGGAAACAAAGGAGCAACGCCTGAGATTTGCAGATACCAGTTCTTTGGGCTCTTATGCAAATAAGGAGGTAATTTCTATTGGTACCATAGCTTATCATAAAGACATGTAATCTGTGTGTTAGCTTCTTTTCTCAGGAGTTACATGTTTTTTGTAGGACTATGTCTTCATGTGCAAGAGGCGAGGTGGAAACGATAACAGAAATCTAATGCATAATGAATGGCTGCAAACAGTTCAGATGGAGCCTGATGTTATCTCCATGTCTTTTATTCCAATTACGTCTTTGCTTAATGGAGTTCCAGGAAGTGGATTCTTAAGCCATGCCATAAATCTGTATCTAAGATGTAAGCCTATAAATCATTTGCGCTTTGTGCATTTCTTTCTGGAGTTATTCTTCATACTAGTGGTTTCTTTTACCTTTAGATTAGAAGTTTGATATAGGTAAAATTAGAATAGTATAATCCCAAATCTTGCGTAATCTCCAAGTCCAGCTGGGTAGTTAGGTTGATACATAGGAGCATAACTTGAAAATTATAGTATTTTTATAAGTCGAAGATGATTTTTTCTGCCATCTGTTATATGATCCGCGTAAGATGAACATACTATAAACGAAAAGCCTTGGGTTAACAATCCAACATTAACTGAGATTTGTAGATAAGCCACCAATTGAAGAGCTGCATCAGTTTCTCGAGTTTCAGCTACCAAGGCAGTGGGCACCCGTTTTTAGTGAACTTCCTCTTGGTCCGCAACGAAAGCAACAAAGTTGTGCGTCTCTGCAATTCAGTTTCTTTGGACCTAAGCTATACGTGAATACCACTCCGGTATGGGTTTGTTTCATCCCTGAATATGTAGCTTGCTGATGCAGGTTTATTTGGTCAGTCAAGTCTGATCTCATTAACCCTGTGTGGTTAGATTTTGTTTAAAGTCCTCCAGTCCTGAGATGCTCGTTCTCGTTTGTCTGGTTTCAGGTTGATGTTGGTAAGAGGCCAATCACTGGCATGCGGCTCTACCTAGAGGGTAGAAGAAGCAACCGTTTGGCAATTCATTTGCAACACCTTTCCTCTCTTCCCAAGATATATCAGCTCGAAGACGATCTAAATAGAAGTATCCGGCAAGAGTCTCATGACCGTCGATACTATGAGAAAGTAAACTGGAAGAACTACTCTCACGTCTGCACAGAGCCTGTCGAATCAGATGATGATCTTTCTGTAGTAACAGGTGCGCAGCTTCATGTAGAGAGCCACGGATTCAAGAACGTGCTCTTCTTGCGCCTTTGTTTCTCTAGAGTTGTGGGAGCAACACTGGTAAAGAATTCTGAATGGGATGAAGCGGTAGGCTTTGCTCCAAAATCAGGACTCATCTCAACGCTAATAAGCCATCACTTCACTGCAGCACAAAAACCACCACCACGACCTGCAGACGTGAATATAAATTCGGCTATATATCCTGGTGGACCACCAGTACCCACGCAAGCTCCAAAACTTTTGAAATTTGTGGATACAAGTGAGATGACAAGAGGGCCGCAAGAATCACCCGGGTATTGGGTTGTATCGGGTGCAAGATTATTGGTGGAGAAAGGCAAAATCTCATTGAAGGTGAAGTATTCTCTATTTACTCCAATATTGGGAGATGAAGTGATCGAGGAAGCCTATGAAGGTTAAGAGAAAATGGTGGTGGTGTGGCTCAGAGACAATGAGAGAAAATAGGATGAGTGGTATGTTTATGTCTGTACGTGTACATTCTTAAGGTTTTGTCGTTTGTAATGTTAATGGTGTGGATGTCTAATATGCCACTGTAAAACTTATATACACGAGAAGTTGGGATCGTGGATATCAAATTTATGGGTTTGAATAGTGACATTGACAAGTTTTGGTACAGCAAAAGAAAAATACAACAAGAAGAACTTAGTAAATATATAAATCAGATCAGCAGGTAGATTTAATCAAGTTTTTCTGTTTATAAATTTATCCCTTGAGGAGATTATAATGGAACAAAGTTTTTCTAGTCCTTATGTGGCCAAGCTCACAATTTTCCTCAACCATTTAAAACAAAAAAAAATTCTAATCCCTATTACCAAACACTTTTATTTCCAAGTATTTAAATATTATTTCTGTTTATTTTCTTAACTCAATTGTCAAACACACAAAAGTTTTTTAATATGTAAAGTTACCATATTTAAATATTTCGAATTTTTATAACCAAATATAGATATTTTGAATATATATTATATTAAAATGCATCGTTTTGTTATAATTGAAATAATCACTAAATTATATGACTAACAATTGTATCACTTTTTACTTGGCATTCCATTTATACATAAATTAATAGAAAGATGATTAAATAAATTATTTTTAGCATTTACAACTAATTATAAAAGAGATTATGAAATCTCTATGTTATCTAATTAGAATATTTATCTAAATAAACAAACCATTATATGAATTCATACATTTAAAACAACAAAATACTTTTTTTTGGTAATAATAACAGTTATAGTTAAATTCCAATACTAAGATTTGGCAAGTCTTCAAAATATATTCAAACTCAAAAATTTTATATTGTTTCACTAACTATCCATCTATAGACTATAATGCATACATTAAATATATTAATCTTAACAGAACAAAATTTTCAATTAATTTTGAATATATTATGCACGAGTCGTTACCTAGTACCAAATGAACTATGTGTTATTTTTCAACAAAGAGAAGTTTGTGTATTTTTTGGATAAAAGAGAAGTTTATGTTAAGAAGTTGAATTAAAGAAAACTGATCTCGAAAGCTCCTCCCCAAATAATGATGAGGAATCAAAATGGGCATCACTCAAACAGCTGCATATCGAACTCTGCTTGAAGACTGCTGGTTCTGGTGTAAGACGAGGAGTGGAGGGAGGAGAGACAATTTTTTCCAGTCTTATCACAGTCTAACGATGATGCCAAAAAGAAAGGCTATGCACTTAAGATGCGCCAAGATCCTCCGGAACTAGGAGAACACTACGGTGATATAAAAATAAAGGCGACAGATGGTTATGAAGGCTTATGAGCTGGCATACTTCTCTGATTTTTTTTTATATTGGTTTTAGCACGAGAGTTTGTTAGGGTATATTGGGTAAGCATGAATGTATAACAGTAAGTGAACCTAAAAGCAATAAAAAAAACTCTTGGGATAACATTCAAGATGAAGTAAATTGAGTTTTTTTTGTTAAGATGATAGCATCTACATTCAAAATGTGTTAATACTCCATGAATAATAATACCAAGTTTAATTTTCTGGAGCTCATGTTTTATCTAAAGAGAACGATGCGCATGACATTCACCTAAAAAAACTTTGGACTAAGTCAAGAAGCTTCGACCAATTTGCTTTAGGTTCAACCTGAGAGAGAATAAGCTATGAGAGTTTCAACATAGCAGAGCAGTGAGTGCCACAAGAAACATAATAATGCCCTAGAAACATCTAATGACTGACTAATCTGGACACGAGACTTTTGCACATACCTGGAATTCACCTGCCACAAATTTCAACACAGACATCATAATTTTAAGATTTAGTGATGTTTTTGCCTCCTTGGACGGAAACAGTAAAGAAAGTACCTGGCGGGAGAACTGGATACAAAACAAGACAGTCAAGGCGTACGAGAGAGAGAGACAGAGACAGAGCCACAGAAGGACATGTAAACTTGGGAAAGTCACCTTATAAAAATGACATTTTGGCAACGGGGATACAGAATATTCCTCTAGTGTAGAGATGCAAAAAGAATGCACAAAAGCCTCATCGAAACGCTCTGCTTCTCTAATTACCGAGAGAGCACACTCTCCCATATCTGACAAGACCAGCTTGAGAAACTTATGGTGTTCATTGGCATCCAAATACCTAGAAAAAAAAGAAGAAGAAGAAGTGAAACTTGTTGACTTGTACAGCAAGGGAAGCATAAGTCTCACGGTTTTATTTACCTTAGCCAGGGTTTTAGCCCTTGTAGAAGAGAAATGCCCCTCAAGTATTGGAGATCGTTCATATCCCGCGACATTGCTACAGACCTGACGATGGACGCCACAACCATGAGTTGGACTCTTGCCAGTTTAGCTCCTCCAAATTCGGGATCTGGTAAAAACGGTACACCTTTGGACTCGGGTTCTCTAACTCTAAAACCATCGTCGTAGGCGGGTCCTTTAAGGTGGTCAAGGACTCTAAAACCATCGTTGTAGGCGTGAGTGAACCAACCCCAGGCCTGGTAACAGTGAATCAGCCCGACTCTCTGAAGCTGGACGGCTAGAGGATCGTAGGAGACCAATTCGCAGCATTCCAAACAGAAATCATACGCGCGGAACAAATCCCTAGGGGATCCTTGGGTGAGGCGTTTATGCAGGAAACACACGGATTTGATGATGAAGGGGATGAATTGCTGCGAGATGGATCCAACGGGAGACCTTTTTTAGTGGAATTAGGTTTACTTTTTTAGTTCCCACCAAAGAGTGCGAATCTCTTTAAAGTTAACGTAACATGCAAATCGATTTTAAAGTTTTTTGTTTAAAGTTGGAGACGAGTAAGAACGAGAGTAATATATAATCAACTTTGAAAGTCTCAACTCTCAAGAAGGAATCAAAAGAGACCCATTGACTTCTCAAAAGTCAAAACATTGATCACGTCAACAACCATCTTCTACACTTAATCGCACGTTCTTCTTGGTATATATTATGATCATAATCATCCATTAATTCTCGAAACAAATAAGAAAAACGAAAGAATATGTCTTCACCATCTTCCCTAACGCAGAGAAACCCAACTAGTTCGCAAGAGCAATCGGAGTCTGTTCCACAGCTAAGGAGGCAGACATCTCAACATGCAGTCATGTCACAGACGCTAACCTCAGCTGCAAACCTGGCAAATCTCCTTCCAACCGGAACGCTCTTAGCTTTCACGCTCCTCATACCCGTCTTTACATCCAATGGTTCATGCGATTACCCGACCCAGGTTTTAACCATAGTGCTCCTCACGCTTCTCTCCATCTCCTGCTTCCTTAGCTCCTTCACTGACAGCGTCAAGGCTGAAGACGGTAACGTTTATTACGGTTTTGCTACTCGTAAGGGCATGTGGGTTTTCGACTACCCTGACCCTGACGGTTTGGGTTTACCCAATCTTAGTAAATACCGGATAAGAATTATTGACTGGATCCACGCCGTTTTGTCGGTTCTTGTGTTTGGTGCGGTGGCTCTGAGGGACAAGAACGCCGTGAGTTGTTTTTATCCGGCGCCAGAGCAAGAAACCAAGAAGGTTTTGGACATTGTTCCAATGGGTGTTGGGGTTATCTGTGGCATGTTGTTCTTGGTTTTTCCGGCGAGAAGGCACGGTATTGGATATCCGGTCACCGGAGACGGGGGTCGTCGTTAGATTTGTTATTTATTTCCAAATAGATATAAGCAATTTGATTATTTAATGTTTGGTTGACTAATTCGCTTGTGCATGTGATCATTTCGTGTTTGTCTCATCTACTTCCAATTCTAATAATGATTTTAATTTTGTTCTTTGTTTAGTGGACAATTATTTACGCAAGCAATCTTATTATACGTTCTGCTTGGTCATAAACTAATAATACACTTAGAGGTGTGAAATGCTTAAGATGCCTTGTCTAATTGAGTTAACACACGATATCAATAAACTGAAAGCTATAAAAAAAAAAACTTGGTTAATTGTTTGATCAGGAAGTGGCTGAACTGAGAGGACCATCCAGGTTGGGACCTTTCAAAAGAGCATGTGGACAACACAGTTCTTGTAAGACTCACACTTGTCATGTTGTTTACTCTGACTTTCATCTCTTGCCATGTTTATTTGAGACATACATGCGTCTTCCCAAAGGAAATAAGAAAACCTGTGGAGGTTTATAAATTCCTTTCTCTGCATCCGTTTTACTTACTTGCAAAATGCAGAGACTCTGTAGCCACTAGCTAAACACCGTTGCTAGCTAGGTAATATGCGAGATCTTGAGTTCTGTTTACTCCAATTGCTGGCAGAGTCGGTCAAGGACTCAAACACAAAATCTTGCACAATGATACCATATCAGCAACCAATTCCATACTCGATTAAGCTGTCCTTACTCGCCCTAGTCATAGCAACTCATTAATTCGACACTACTACTATCCTCTCTGATCAAAGACTGCTGTTATGTGCATAAATTTCACCATCTTCACAAGCTTTGATTACTCTCTTTTTTCGGTTGCTTCTCTCAACTCCATGAACATAGTCTCGTTTCTTCCCTCTCCCTGATTTGCTCATAAGATAAATGTACTGATGTCTGATCCCCATCAATGGATGCTTCTCCAGCAAGAAAACTTTGTGGTAAGCTTCCCTTAGAACAACAGTCTGGGTCCGAATCTTGTGCGACATGTAAAATATACCCGGGTGGTGCACCAAAGCCTTCTTGAACCTCATCCCGAACCCTAAATACTCCCCTAAGCAAATCACATTGTCTGTCTCAGTCTTCTTAGATACTAAAAGGAACAAAAGCTCATGAAGTACTGCGACAGCCCACTTCTCAGCCTGATCACTGTACGACCCCAAGTGAAAAGCATTTTCATAAGGCGAAATGTATGGGAGATTTTGCCATTGCTCCACCCAATTCTTCACCCTTTTATGCAATTCGTACCCTTTGGGGAAATTCATCGAATACCTTATGCGCAACCCTTTTTTCACACGAGACCCATCAATGGTGGCTTCTCTTCTCTCCATTTCCGACACAGGAAGGTTGTTCCGCCGCGAAGATATCGTCAAAGCAAGCGTCTTTTCACCCGTTAACCGATCTTTGATCTCAGTTACTTCAAAGTATTCCGGGTAATCGCCGATCAACGAAGTAATGTAATCGCGAGGGAGACCCAAATCGAACCTGAAACGATCGAGGACATAGAGAGGAAGACTTCCAGCTCCCGTTAGCATCAAGAATTTAGTCAACCGTTGAACAGTGACGTTGCGTTGAGGCGGCGAGAGATGAATCGTCTCTTCTTCTTTGTGGAGAGTGAGAGCTTGGGGAGTGAGACGAACATGGAGAGGATGAGAAGGAGAAGGCTGAAAAGTGGTGAAGACAGAAGGGTATTTCTGGAAAAACGCGGCGGCGGTTATGTGAAGATTGACGAGAGGTTTGAGAAGTGAAAGAGAAGAGAGAGGGAGTGATTTCGACGGAGATGATACGATTCGATCCTTGAGAGAGATAACTTGCTTTAGGTTTTTCTCTCGTTGAACAGCTTCGTCGAGGTAATGGTCACTGACCCATTTGACTCTGGCGTTTACGAAGGTGCGTCTTTGTTGCAGAGCTCTCGCTAGCTTTGTTGTTGCAGCTGCCATTAGAACGCTAAGTGCAATGTTATGAACAGAGAGCTATTTATAACTCTACTACATATGACTTTTGCTATTAATACTGAAATTGGAACACTTGGTTTTGCATAACTAACTGAGAATAAAGGATGTTACTTCAGTGAACAAAGAAGTCAAGGCCTATAACTTCAAAACTCATCTTATGATTCAAAGAGGTCCCGGAGGATTATCGGAAGTAAGGCCTCGGTGCCACTATAGGGGAAATCGTAATGAAGTAAAAATCAACTGCAAGTAGAGAGATTCATGAAAGTTCAAAATATCTAATCGAAAGGACTAAAAAGGGAGTAGCTATTCCAATGGACGACATGACAGTGTGTCCCTTATGCTTGATTCTAGTGACCACGACTCATCTTAACTTTCGGCATTGACTTTTTCATCTGGCGTGCACGTTCTTTTGCTTCTTTCTTCCTTAGAGCCTCGGAGCTAAGCTTTGCCTGTGCCTCCTCCAATATTTTCTTCTTTTCGGCTTTCTTTCTCTGCAATGCCTCTTGTCTCACATTCTCAAGTTCCTTGTACGCTTCCTGAGCCGCCTTTTGCCTAGCACCGTCAGTTTTGTTCCTTGCCTGCATTACAGGTTTTTAGATTTATTCAACCTGTCACAGTTAGTGATAAAATGGCAAGTAATAATAATAAGTTTGCCCCTATACCTGAGAGCTGAGCTTGTAGCGCCCAATTAAGTCAATGTAATACGGAATTAGCGCTATCAACCGAACCATATCATCCATGTGTTTAATATCAGGTAAGGCAAACTTGAAAAGCAGCATCTTCCTGTGTTTGCCAGGATGTTGATCCGAGAAATGCATTGAGATGAAATACTTCCCAAACTTTTCAAAAGACTTGTCACCAAAAACCTACAGAGAACAAATGCATCATTGAAGTCTGATTAGTACAACAGATCATTTGAGTAGAGATACACGCATCAATAAGCAAAGTCAAAACTATCTAAGTCCAATATAATCGATATCCATTGTCCACATCTACAGACATAGATAGCAAGAGTAGGTGACGCTAATCATGCACCAATTGAAAGGCAACTGTGTCACTATTGACAAATAAAATTGAGATATATTTTTAAAATTTACGAGAATGAAACAGTAGACATACCGCAGCAACGGCATTTTCAAACATCAGAGAAAAACACAGTATTCAAATGCTCTTTTGAAACTTTTAATGTAAGCGAGAGGAACATTATACACATTACATACTAGTGCTTCACCCATATCACATTCACAACTCAGGTAGTGATCCTTTAACAAATCCATCGAGCCAAAATATATCATGACAAGGGGAACCTAAGAAATTTTTCAGTACATCATAATTATTCACCCTACATTTCTACACAGTTTGACAACGAGGCTAGGCAGTTGGATTCACACCAAAATAAGAAGATGTTATGGAACTTAGCAAAAGGAACTGCCCAGCTATAGTTCTAAGCTAAGTGATCAGTGATCACTGGAGTTCTTATTCTGATCAAGCGCCTCCCTTTGGAGTAAAAAGAGCTCATTTTTCTTATTCAACATGATTAGAGAAAATCAAAGTCACCAATGAGGCCAGGGCATATAGGGATTGGAGTCAAAACCAGTTACTCTCTCAAAACTTCCTATGAACTTTCATGTTCATCCATAAATCAAATGTTTAGGCTGAAGTCCAAGAAGAAACTAAACTAAACTGCTAAGATTGTCAATCATCAAACAAACAAAAAAGCATCTGACCTGATCAAGTACAACATCGGTGATCATATCTCCAGCTACCTCCTTAGACTCAGAGACCACAGCTAACTCCTCCGTTACCCACTTCCTCCCGCCAGGACTGGGAACCATCCCTCCAAATCTCTGCAGATCCCTCAGCTCCTTGTGCATCGTTTTAGCCGCCTTCTTCCTCGCCATAGCAAACACAATGTGATCCATGGCTTCATCATTCATATACACCTCAAAACTAATCTCATCTTTACAAGGCACGACAGAGTTGAATAGCCTTGAGATCAGATCGTGTCTACTCTTAAGCTCCAAAGTCGCCAAAAGCCCATGGCAATACCTACGCCCACTGGCATAGAACTTAAACACATTCGTCGCTTCTTTCAGCAACAAAGGAGAGTCTTCTCCTTCACCAACTCCAAGCAAACTGAAGTTCTTCTCAAAAATCGTATCTTTAAGACCAAATTTGGAAGCCCAAGCCAAAGCGAGGTTCTCATTTTCACGTTTACCAGTGAAGTAATTGATAGCGTAACCAATCAATATAGAGACGCAAACGATCTCCACAGTGTACGATTGCATCTTCTTCGGAATGTCAGTATCTGGAGTTTCTGAAGCAGACTCAAGATCCGGCGTCTGTGGATCGGCAGGAGAGGAGGCGTCATCGGAAAAAACCGGAGACTCCGTAGATTTCTCGTCCTCCGGCAATCCTTCGAACTCATCTTCATCCCAGTAATCGAAGGAGATGGAGGACGAAGGCTTCACGGTCTGAGTGGGAGGATCAGATTTAGATGCAGGAGTAGAATCAGAATCGGGAGATGGGTCCAGATCCAGAACCGTTGACTCAGACTGAGTCAGAAGAGGAGGACGGAGAGAGTGGTGAAGCTCAGTGGAATCTTCTGAAACATCGTCGTCTTCAGCATCGAAACCTTCGAAGTCGGAAGAGGAAGAAGCGAGAACATGATGGTGGAGGCAGAGGAAAGCGATCAGAGCTATGGAGAAGAGAGAAAAGAGACGATTCATTTTTGGATCCGGAGAGAAGAAGAGTCAGAGCTCCGGAGAAAAAGTTTAAAACTTGTTAATTAGCTGGTTGAGTCGTCGTGCTATAGCCTAAGCCTTGCTTGGCCACCACCACCAGATCCTTTTTTTTTTGTTCCAAAAATTCATCTGACAAATTAAAAATATTAAAGGAAAATAAGAATAAGGTTGAGTTATAATATTTTCTCGTTGGATAGGATATATTAAGATTTCTACCAAAAATCATACCCTAACTAAATTTTCATCCGCGGTATATCGCGGGAACAATTTATACTTTAAAATTAATATATATAAAATTTTGCAATTTGTAACTATCTATGTAGCTATCTATAAAATATTTTTATTTTATAGTTTAGAATTGTTATTAAGTAACGTCCTGCCAAACCCGTCCCGCCAACCCGTCCCGTAAAAAAACTCATTTATTTTATTAATGTTGATCTTATTTATCATATGTTTATGAATCATTTATTTTTAAAATTATCTAGTAATTAAATGCTATCAAATATCT
>Ga0041059_1000397_pt1 | contig 32330 bp, 30 predicted proteins | sample AraColnosormetaG_FD_56232 | JGI IMG/M metagenome (GOLD analysis project Ga0041059, IMG submission 56232) | Arabidopsis roots microbial communities from North Carolina, USA - Col MF nosort | ecosystem: Host-associated > Plants > Roots > Unclassified | place: USA: North Carolina | collected...
AAAAAAAAAAAAAAAAAAAAAAAAAAAGAAATATACATATTTTAATTAATGTTTTTAGTCAAATCATAACTCTAAATATTTATATTAACGGTTGGAATAATATTTAGCATACCAATTAAGACAAGACATGAATGCCGCGTCAAACATATCCGTATTGGGCGAGGTCGTCGAATTAACGAGTTTCCAAAACACTAGAAAACGATGTTTTTTTGGGGCCAAAACCAGCATAAGTAGTTGTTGAGTACATTGTCACCATCCTAAATGTATGAAATCATGAAATCATAATGTTTTATGCAGAATTGACTAAGAATTGATAGCACCCACATAGTCGTTCGATCATGCTCATGCACGAGCACGAGCACGACATAGGCAAAATGTGTCACATTGCAAAAACAACATGGTTATCCAAAGCTATCAATAATTCAATACTATACCCTTTCGACTAAAAACACGGTAGAGTCGATCGAGCCGTCCCGTTCTCAGATTCACGATCATACAAAATAAACTTTGGTTTTTGCTTGAAGCACGGTCGATAGAAACATAAATTTTCCATATAGGACAAATTTTTTGATTATGAATTTATGATTGAAAATGGGTCGGAAACCGGAATAATAAAGTAAGGTATGTATTAAGTGGGTCCAAGTGGGGGGTGGATGCGTGAGTGAAGAAGATACCACTAGTAAGAAGTAGTTCAACTGTTCAAGTAACCTTTTAATTAAAGAAAAAACGTTGCGTGAAAAACAATCTATAACCGTCAATTCTGACTAAAACTATAAAAGAAGGAAAGTTGCAAACTCAAACGTAAAAAGGATTTCCTCGTGCCAAAAGATAAGAAAACAAGTAGCTAAAGAAACCATATACTTCTCTGTATAATGATGACAATAAGGCAAAAACAATATTGGGCTTTTTAAACGTTGAGTTTTCAGATAGGTTGCCTCATCGTTTTATACACTTGGGCTTTTCAAGATTGAAATTTGCTTCTGATTGCAAATATTTATTCTTGGACCTAATAACGTAGGTAGGATAGATGCATTTTCTTAAGAAAGCCTCAGAACTCTCTTTGACATTTTAGAAAGAGTTGGATAGTTTCCTTATAGGTCACACCTCTCTTCAAACAAATCAAGTAACTAGTGATGCAAGTGTTCACTTTTACCACGTCTGATTTTGTCATTTCTCCAAACTTATCGGATTGGCTCCAACCTAAGCCAAAAGGACTAGTTGGTCCGTTGGAATGAGTAATGAATTAGTTTCTTTTAAGGTAATGATTTTGCCGGAAATAGAGGTTAAATGTTGAGTTCACCTAATAAGTAATTTTGCCGGAAACAAAAGTTTATCAAATGCGAAAATGAAGTATGACCCTTTTCTTATGGACTTGTCACCGATATAATCATGAATGTTTGCGGAATCAAGATTAGAATATTGTCAATGATACATGATTGTCTTATATGTTATGTTTTAACCACCAACATTCAATTACGCTCAACCAATAAATTGGTTCTGAGAGCCCTTGATCATACTTGAGAGTTAGCGAACAAGAACGATGGAGGATTATGTCGGTAGAAAACTTCTAACCAAGTTGTCATAAAAAGACGATCAAGCGAGTAGAACCACCCAATTACTGTCGTAATCAACAAGATGCCCATAAACACACGAAATATTTACAATCAAATATATAGCATAAGAACACAGTTGTCTTTCACAACATTGACACACAAGAGTCAAAATGCTTACTACCCGTTTCAGACATTTTGATTACACAATTACATTTAGCCCTTAGTAGCAAACACATACATAAACTAAATCCACGATCACCGGCATTCCCATTACCGTTGATCGCAAACCTTAAAAAACCCAAAGTGAAATGCTGCTGATCCAAAAGAGATTTTCGGATACTTGTGGCAGCATCATTCACTGTTCTACACAACAATGGAAACATCAAAAGAGAAATAAATACCTCTTTTTTCTTCTTTTTTTTAATGGTTTTTTCAGGTTCATTGATGATATATCTCAAGAAGAGCAATCAGGACAACGTATCAATCCATTCTCATTGCATTCAGGACATCTCTTGACCCTATCTTCATCCTCATCAAACAGTTTCTTGCTGCCACTACAATTGGAACACGGAACAAATCGAATGTCCCCACAGCAATGGCAAACAAACCCTGGTTGTCTCATTGGAAACTCTTTAAGAATCTTAGCAAGCTCACCAATCTCAAACAAACTCTTGATCACATCAGCACCACCAACATACTTGCCCATAATGAAAACTTGAGGCAAAGACACAGACTTCTCTCCCATTGCAATCTGCAACTCTTTCCTATAAGCGATATCCATGGAGACGTCGCGCTCATCGATCCAAACCCGAAACCCTCTAAATATCATTCTGACAGCATAGCAATCCTCATACGTCCGTCTAATCCCTCTCAAGCTAGTAAAATACACCACAATCCTGTCCTCTGTCCCGGGAAGACGGATGACCGAGTTGTTTAAGCTCGAAAAAGGCGATATCCGCGATTCGGGTAAAAGGGATTTACCGGATTTCTGCTTCTGAGGAATCTCAGCTAAGGCAGGTTTAACGGGTTTGGAAGTCTCGAATAATCTACAAAGGTTTTTGACTTTGCCTTTAAGAGAAGTTCCCATCGATTCTACGGGGGTGTAGAATTTGGTAATGGAGGTGGTACGATTGAGAGAAGGATTGAGATTGTGGGATTTGGGGCCCGAATCCACCACTGTTCTTCCGTGAATTGTAAGCGACCTGTTGAAGAACGACGTCGTTGTAGCCGATTTCGTCGTCTTCCCTGAGAAATCAGCGTTTTTCTCTAATCCCGCCATCGAAATTAGATCAAAGAAGCACCCCTTTCGACGGCTAATTTGGTGTAAAACCTAAAATAGTCAACAAAATCAAAACCCTAGGATCAAATTCAAGCAAATTGACGAATACAGAAAGAGAAATTGAAAAACATAAATTGAATAATCGTCGATCACCTCCCAAGGAAGAAATGGAAATTGGAATGATTGGAAAAGAATCAGCTTCTCTGATTTGAGTCGTAAAACGATCGGGTGCTGCGTTTTTGAGCTGATGAATTCTCACCTAAGATTAAAGAAGACGAGATTGATGAAAGAATGATCTGATTTTTCTGGAAATTTGGGGGTTTGTTTGTGTTTTGGAAGAAGATGTGGAGGAGAGCTCCGAATTAGCCTTTTGTCTGTCTGCCTTTGTTGCAAAGCAAAGAATTTTTCTGTTTTTTTTTTAAAGATATAATTATTATGTCTAAGTTATTAAAGGCTCTTTAATGATATATTTACTCGATGCTCCTTCGAGGAAAAACGAATTTGAAAAAATAACAAAAGTGGGATTAAATTGCGAGGAAAAGTCGTTTACTGGTAAAACGCGGTTGTCTTATTAAGAAAGGTTATGGTTACAGCGAAACCAGTTTCTACGGTCGGTTTATTGCTATTGATTCTACGCTCGGTTTAGAGATAGTTGTCTGTATTCTAATTGAAGAGTAGTGTATTTCGCTTTCTAGTCTTCGACCATTAGGATTTTTAGTTCACACAAGATCAATTCTCTAACATTTAAAATCAACTAGAAAACTCAAATAACACCGTTAAAATAGTGATTAAACCATTCAAAAATTAAACGGGTTTTATATTGTTTGATATGAAAACTGCAGGTTTTTCGATTGTTTTTTTTGTTTTCCGATTGTTACACAATGGAAAAGAAGATCAAAAATCAATTGTTTTTAAAAAAAATATTATTCTGTCATATTTTTGCAACAAACATGTGTTTTTGCAATGTTACATCGGTGTCAAATTAGCAATGTCAGATCCAAAACAAAATGTCATATTGTGAAAAAAATAACCCTACACTTAATAATACAGTATGAATTTTGGATCCTTTAAGAAAAAATAAAAACTCGATAAAAACGTTGCTGTCGGTTTGCACCGAACGATTGAAGTTAACCAAGCCAGCAAGCAACCCAATTCTTCTATTTCTTCTTCACCTTTAGATTTTTCCTCGCTTAATTTCTCAATAACGCTCTCAGAGAGACCATTTGATGAAGCTTCTCGCTTCTGGAATTTGAAAAGGTACAAGTTGCAACTCTCTCTTTTCTTTCTTTTCTTCCTGGGTTTATTATATAGCTGGAGTTCTTTGTCGATGAATCGGGTGGTGTTGTTGTTGTTTGGTTTCAATTTGATAGAAGATTGGCTTGACCTTGATTTGCTTTGTTTTGATTAGGATTTGATAAGACGAGTTCATAGAAGATTACCGCAAGTTCATCAACTTTTTGTATGTGGTTTCAGCTTTTGAAGCAAAATTCTGATAACTATACAAAGATTCCAGCTTCATATGTGATTTTCCTTGTTATTCTTAGCTTTGCTATGAAGTTGAGATATATGAGTGGAAAATTCGTATTAAAGGATATGCCTTTTGGTTGTTCATTTGCAGGAACTTGTTATGGAGATAATCTCACTGAACGTTGTGCCCCAGTGCTCTGTGGTTACTTGGAGTAGTAAATTAGCAACGAAAAGATTGGTCCCAAATCGGTCAAGTTTGTTATTCTCAGGGGTCAAAAAATCCAGACTTGTGATTCGAAGTGGAAATTCCGATGGTTATGTTGTTGGTGAGAATGATGACTTGGGTCGTATAGCCAGAAGAGGAGAATCAACGTCAAAGGTTTTGATTCCTGGTTTGCCTGATGAATCAAATGGTGAAATTGCTGCTCGAATCAGTCATTCTCACTGCGAGTGGAAGCCCAAGCTTAGAGTACATTATGAGAAAGCCGGTTGTGACAATCTCGATGCTCCTGCGGTGTTGTTTCTTCCTGGCTTTGGCGTTGGTTCATTTCACTATGAGAAGCAGCTTACCGATTTGGGAAGGGATTATCGAGTATGGGCTATTGATTTTCTTGGACAGGGTTTATCTCTCCCTACTGAAGATCCTACTACCATGACTGAAGAAACCAGTTCCTCGGAAGATAAGGAACCATTTTGGGGATTTGGTGACAAAACTGAACCGTGGGCTGATCAACTTGTATTCTCTCTGGATCTCTGGAGGGATCAAGTTCAGTATTTTGTAGAAGAGGTTAGCAATATCTGAGTTCAGTTGTTCTATTACTCTTTAAGCTGTTGATTTTGTTCTTTTAGTCGTAATTTCAAAAGCAGTGTGTTAGCTTTTTTTTTTTAGTGTAGATTGTTGCTATGTGTCGTATACTCATGGATTTCAATAGTTTTCAGCTCAGAACCTGAAAGTGTGGGTATGGAGTCTTCTGGTGTTGCTTTGGGAATGGGAAAGTTTAGGATGCACTAGATATTAGAATTCATCTCTGTTCTTTGATTCCGTTTGTGTTCTAGTTTGAGATCACGATCTTTTTCATCTGAAATAAGCTGCTGAGTCGGTAAGAGTATGTGGTATTTGTGTTGTACAGGTTATCGGTGAGCCTGTGTACATTGCAGGGAACTCACTTGGAGGGTATGTAGCTCTCTACTTTGCAGCAACCCATCCTCACCTGGTTAAGGGTGTTACCTTGCTTAATGCAACACCTTTCTGGGGTTTCTTCCCTAATCCAGTAAGATCCCCAAAGCTAGCACGTCTCTTTCCATGGCCCGGAGCATTCCCTCTGCCGGAAAGAGTGAAAAAAATCACAGAATTGGTGTAAGGGAGACTTTATTAACACATCTCCTCACCTGAAAAGTATCATTTTCTATTTCTATCTCTATCAGTCTAATATCTTTACTTCCCAATGAAACTGCAGGTGGCAAAAGATAAGTGATCCTGAAAGCATAGCTGAGATACTTAAACAGGTCTACACAGACCATTCTATCAATGTGGATAAAGTATTCTCACGTATTGTGGAGGTCACACAGCATCCGGCTGCTGCAGCATCGTTTGCTTCAATCATGCTTGCTCCTGGTGGAGAGCTATCTTTCTCCGAAGCTTTATCTAGGTATAAGACAGTGTGGTTTCTTGTTTTTATATGTTTTTTACTCTGCGTGATTGGTGTTATTGCTTATGAGGAATGCTGCTATTTGATGGTTTATGCTAGGTGTAAGGAAAACAATGTTCAGATATGTCTCATGTATGGAAGAGAAGATCCATGGGTGAGACCGTTATGGGGAAAGAAGATAAAGAAGGAAATCCCCAACGCTCCATACTACGAGATCAGCCCAGCGGGTCACTGCCCACACGATGAAGTCCCTGAGGTATAATGAACTAGTCAATAAATTCTTCAAACTCTGCAATTAGGTATAATGAACCCACCATTTGGGATATGAAAACGAGCAGGTGGTGAACTATCTGATGCGCGGGTGGATCAAGCACCTGGAGTCTGGTGGTTTTGAAGCGCTCCCGCTTTTGGAGGACACTGAAGAAGATTGGGAGGAGTCCAGGATTGGTAGAGAAATTGAGTTCCCGAGAGATGGTTGGAAAAAAGCAGTGAATCTGTGGTTATATGGGTCAAACTATACGTACTGGAGAGGAGTTAGAGAATCTTTCAGATCCAGTTTTATAAGGGTGTTTGGAGGGAAGTCTGCATAGAAGAAGCATGGAACAGTCGTCTAGTGTAAATTAATTGTAATCTATGTTGCATCCGATGCTAGCTATATAATGTTGTCTGTAGAATCAAGTTTCTAAAATGTTCAAAAGGAAAAGTTAGAAAAATATCTACTTGATAGTTAGTCACCTAAATCGAAGGAACTCCTTTCTTGCATTGTTGTATATAATCCACAGGTTCAGATTAATATAGGAAGGCGACATTGCAGGCCATATGAGTTGTCTTAAAAATTGGAAGAGAGCTTGAAATTACTCTGATTCCAAAAGAAGAAAGTGAGTGTATTTGAATTGTTAATAATTTCCAAAGGTGAACAGTTTTATTGAACATGTATGGTGTTTGAAAAGACGTATCATTGGTTACTTTTCTCGAGGCAAAGTCGTATCCTTGACCATATTCTTCCCTTAGCTTGAATCTCATTTTTGTCAGTTCCACGGTCAACAAATAAGGGACTGAATTAGAAGGCTATCCAAACCACTTTTGAGAAACTTACTTACACAGGCTATATATCCAACATGAGATTTGGTCTGCTTCTTTTCTTAATTTGTTTCTTAGTCTCTGATAAAATCTCGTTATCTATTTATTGATTTGAGTGTCAAAAAAAAAAAACCGGTGTTACAAAGCTGCTACTAAAGTGTCGTTCTACACTAGTTGTAAGAAATTACTTCTCAGTATGTTTTTTTATCTCTCACTAGTTGATAACATAATGGTAACCATCAAACAATGCTAGTTGTTGCAATTTTATTCTTGGGGGTACTTTGAAATTGTTTCTAATTGTTGCTCTGAACTTTTTTTTATTTTTATGTCGGTCAACATTGTTGGTCTGATTTATGTCTTACAACAACATTAAAGAGAAAATACACTAGTACTAATAAATCTAATTTTAAAGGGAAGGAAAAAAGAGGAAAGAAAAAAACAACTTTAGGAAGAAAAGGGAAAGTAGGACCCAGAAGAACTGACAAAATCCTCCAAATGTGGCAAAAAGGTATCATGCAAAAAACCCTAAAATTGAAAAAAGAGAGCACGCAAAACAGTGGCCATGCAACACACAACATTCATTACCGAGTTTTTACCTTTCTTTCTTTTTTCTATAAAAACAAAAATATTCCATCCAAATTTAGCAATCTTTTGTGTTCCCATTAATAGATTCCCAAAAAGCACTTCTAAACCCATTTTGGAATACATTGAACCTTTCCTCTTCTTCTTCTTCCTTCTACCTTCTTCTCTCTGTTCAATTTTGGGGGAAAATGGGTCGTGGAAAAATCGAGATAAAGAGGATCGAGAATGCGAATAGCAGACAAGTCACTTTTTCCAAGAGGCGTTCTGGGTTACTTAAGAAAGCTCGTGAGCTCTCTGTTCTTTGTGATGCTGAAGTTGCTGTCATCGTCTTCTCTAAGTCTGGCAAGCTCTTCGAGTACTCCAGTACTGGGTAACACTTATTTCTTTTTGATTCAATTTTGTTTTTGCATGTCTTGTCTTGTTGTGATTAGAATCGATTTCGGGAACTGTAATTGATTTTTGTTTTTGCATGTTTGTTAAGATTAAAAGTTTTCTGATTGAGCTGAAGAGAGTCCTAATTTTGAATTCTCATTTGATTTTAGAATGAAGCAAACACTTTCCAGATACGGTAATCACCAGAGTTCTTCAGCTTCTAAAGCAGAGGTGAGAATCATTCATTCTTGTCTCATATATCTTGAAATTGTTTTTTTGAAAATCTGATTGCTGTTTAGAACCTCCAGGAGGATTGTGCAGAGGTGGATATTTTAAAGGATCAACTTTCAAAGCTTCAAGAGAAACATTTGTATGGAAACTAAATAAATCTCACTATGCTTGTTCATTACTTTATTCTTCTCTACTTTGTGTTTGTTTTTAGTGTTTGGCTTTGTGTGTTCTGTTCTGTTGTAGACAACTGCAGGGCAAGGGCTTGAATCCTCTGACCTTTAAAGAGCTGCAAAGCCTTGAGCAGCAACTATATCATGCATTGATTACTGTCAGAGAGCGAAAGGTAACTAGTAATATCACTCTTCCATCATCATTTCTCTTTGCATTGTCCTGATTATGGTTATCTGATTTCAGGAACGATTGCTGACTAACCAACTTGAAGAATCACGCCTCAAGGTAAACACTAGCTTTTCCTCTCTAGCTTCCAAATGTAAGCTTATGTGTAATCACATGATTCTGAACCTTGTTAAAACCAGTGGCTATCCTTTGACAAGCTCATGCTCTAACTAGCTAGTGTGCAGTTTATTTGTCTTAAGACTCCTATATAACTAGGTACAGAGTGCAAAAGTATAATTCGTTTCTTGATTAGCCATATATATACTTTGCAGGAACAACGAGCAGAGTTGGAAAACGAGACCTTGCGTAGACAGGTTCTTATTATTTTTGTTGAATCATCTCCTAATGAACGCTTCTTCCTCTGACTTGTAATTACTTGTTGAAACAGGTTCAAGAACTGAGGAGCTTTCTCCCGTCGTTCACCCACTATGTTCCATCCTACATCAAATGCTTTGCTATAGATCCAAAGAACGCTCTCATAAACCACGACAGTAAATGCAGCCTCCAGAACACCGATTCAGACACAACTTTGCAATTAGGGTATTGCTCTTTTAAGTCTATTTGCTGTCATTGGTTGCATTATTGGAAAGCTGATTTAAGATAAATATAAGTCTTTTTCCTCCTCTGTTAGTTATGCATATGCCTTAACACTCACTAACTGGAGTTATAAAATTCTTACTACTTGTGTTTTCTCCAAGGTTGCCGGGAGAGGCACATGATAGAAGGACGAATGAAGGAGAAAGAGAGAGCCCGTCAAGCGATTCAGTGACAACAAACACGAGCAGCGAAACTGCAGAAAGAGGGGATCAGTCTAGTTTAGCAAATTCTCCACCTGAAGCCAAAAGACAAAGGTTCTCTGTTTAGTCCTAGAAAAGTATGGGAGAAGGCTACTAATGTTTCCTCTTTAGCAAGTATCCGATTGTTTTAAAAGTAATTTTAGAGGGATACTTGCAAAAAGAAGAGAAGATTCAGTTATCTAATCTCTGCACCAACTCTCTTTGTCCTTCTTCTTTTGATTATTTCTCGACTGTCTCTCCTATAAAAAAGATATGCCTAGCTGAGAGTTTGAAATCCATAATCTTTACAAGGCACAGAGTTATTTGACATCTCGTATAGTAAGAAAATTTGCGGAGAAATAAGCTTATAGAAAGTGAAGGTTATCGGAATCTTCCTACTCCATTACAATCAAGGCCCAATTGGACCTCAAATCCTAAACTGAAAAAGTTTATAATGAATTTCATTAAATGCCCCTAAAATATAAGCAAAAGTTTCAATAAAGACCTCATATTTCTCTATAATTACAATTCGTCCCCAGATTAATAAAGCCCAAAGGCATTAGACCGAAAACCCTAACCCCTCTTTATCCGCGCGAGAGCAATTGAGCAGCCATGGTTTGCATCAGGCGAGCGACGGTGGATGATCTGCTGGCGATGCAAGCCTGCAATCTCATGTGTCTTCCTGAGAACTACCAGATGAAGTACTACCTCTACCATATCCTCTCATGGCCTCAGCTTCTCTACGTCGCCGAGGACTACAATGGTCGCATCGTTGGCTATGTCTTGGCTAAGATGGAGGAAGAGAGCAACGAGTGCCACGGCCACATCACTTCTCTCGCCGTTCTTCGTACCCATCGCAAGCTCGGTCTCGCCACTAAGCTCATGACCGCCGCTCAAGCTGCCATGGAACAGGTTACTCCTCTAATCTTCAAATTTCGTATATCTTTGCATTCAATTAAGCAGATTCATTGAATTGATATAGAGTTTCGTGTTGAATAATTGGATGATATAGAAGAATTTGTGTGGTTTGAGTTTATGTTGAAGATTGATATAATGGTGTAAGTTAAAGGATTTTATTGAAAGTTAGAAACTTTGTGTGTCAAAGTGATTGTTGCAATTGTCATTGGAATTTGAAGTAACTTAAGCTCTGTAGATTGTATAAAGAGATTAAGTTTTGTCTCCGGTCGTGTTATGCTTTTGACTGACGGAGACGAGTAGTTTCTGATTGCCTGTGAAACTAATAATAGCAGACCTCAAAGGTTGATAGTTGTTTTCACTCTCGAACTTGGACTTTTTAAATTCATTCTCGGTCGGGGTTTTGTGGCAGGTTTACGAGGCTGAGTATGTTTCGTTGCATGTGAGGAGAAGTAACCGAGCAGCATTCAATCTATACACTGAGACATTAGGCTACAAGATTAATGATGTAGAAGCAAAGTACTACGCCGATGGGGAGGATGCTTATGACATGCGGAAGAATCTCAAGGGGAAGCAGAACCATCACCACGCCCACGGTCATCATCATCACCATGGAGGAGGATGTTGTTCTGGTGATGCAAAAGTTGTAGAAACAGCTCAAGCCGTAGATGGTAAAGCAGTTTCCAAATGAGATTCGAAAGCAGATAATTATGAGTATATTGAGGTGGGTTCACTGGCTCGCTCTAGTACTTCTCACTATTTCCATTCATATGATTCCGAGTGACAAATACATTTGGTGACCACTCTGTGTTACTCCTTTGTCTTTCTTTGGTTGTATTGAAAATTTAGCCGTTCCTTTTTTTGATGTATCATTTTGGAAATTCCAAGCTTTCATTAAGGCTTTACAACTTAAGCTGGAAATCTTCTATTTGCAAGATAGCAGATCTCTATTGGCAATATAGTACATTTAATTACAAGAAAAATAATCTTGGCTTGTACAGTTTTCCCTTTCAACTTAAAGTTCCTGTGTTCTTTGTATTCGAATATTTTGAAGTACTAGTTTGTGCAGCGTCAAAGCTTTCCTGTAGCCATCTGATCTGGGAATTGAGACCAGCATCACGCAGAGCATTCAAAGCTGAGGAATAAAGCCTAGCATCAAGCCTGGTTCCTTCAACTTTCATGTCCTGCAACAGCCTCATTAGCTCATCAATCCTACTGGTTTTGGAGAATACACCGACCATGATTCCTGCCATGGCCCTATCAATCTTTCCTCTGTTCATCCTAAACTCCTGGTAAAGCTCCACACATCTCTCCAACTCTTTTGATCTGTTATATGCACTGATCATACTAGTGTAACTCACCTTGTCCGGCAACACCTTCGCCCTCTTCATCTCTTTCCATATCTTTTCAGCCCTCCTTAAGTCCATAGCCCTTCCATGCATATCAATCAAGGAATTGTAAATCCAAATGTTGGGTTTACACCCTCTTTGTTTCATCTTAGCCATGAGTCTCACTGCATCGCTTAGTCTCCGTGTTTTCCCATACATATCCATTATGTTTGAGTATGCAACAACACACTTATCAAACCCCTTCTTCACCATCTCATCAAACAACATCTCAGCCTTATTGTACTTCTCAAGCCGACAGTATGCATTGATGGCTATTGCATAAGTCACTTGCCCAGCCTCACATTCTTCCTTCATAGCCCATTCATAAACCTTAACTGCTTCAGCAAAGCCTCTTTGCTTACTGAATCCATTCACAATCGCACAGAGTATGCAATCAGTGACCTTTAACTCAGCCTTTCTCATCGCCGCCACAACCTCTAGAGTTGTCTCCATATTTCCTTCTCGGACATACATGAGTACAACCTTCAAACACATTTCAGGATCCTTTAACAGTTTCTTCCCTCCTGCTTCTTTGAATAGCTTCTCGGTTATTACAACCTCCCGCGCTTCCGCAAATGCACGGATCAGCATAGAGTACAATTCACTACTCTCCGGAATTCCTTTATCTTTCATCTCCTCCAAAACCTCTAGAGCTTCGAATGCACGTCCTGATTTTGCAAGGGACGAGCATACAATCGTGTAGATAGAGCCTGATTCCTTGGCCAAGAAACTCAACCTCTGACTCTTAAACTCTTGGAACAACTCAACCACCTTGTGATTTTCACCAATCTTCTCATGAGCCTCCATTATCCTGCAATAACAACCCGGGCTTGGCTCAACTCCCACAGATTGTTTCAACCTATCAAATACTTGAATGGTGCTACTATACATCTGGAGTTTGTTAAAGCCTTTCATCGCTGCATCAGATGCAGATACCGCCAATGATTTGTCTGATCTAAACACGCTAAGCAAGCAATGTGTGATTCGGAATTTCCTATCTCTGATGCAACTCCTGATCAGATTCGAACACGTTTGCCCATCAGGCAATGCTTTATGTTCCCTGAGATCCTCACAAACAGAAACAAGCAAGTCCCAACTCTTGGAACTCACCAAGTAACTTATCAGATGCTTGGTCGTTCTCAACTCAGAGTTCTCCTTAGCTTTCTCGTAGAATTCAGAAGAAAGTTTCCGAGTTTCCGGGTCTCGGAGAAACCTGGATAAGACCCGGTTAAGGTCATTCGGACCAGGTTCAAAAAATGGCCACTTGTCTTCTTTAGGACTCGGTGACTTCTTTTCATCTTCCTCAAGAACCATAGAGCATCGAGACGAGCAGACATGGAAATTGTGAGGCTTTTGAGAAAGAAAGAAAATGGGTTTGGTCGGAGAAGTGAAGCTGTGGGGATTAGCATGGTGGTTCACAGTGGCTACCCATGACCCGCTCGCGATGGCCATGTGTATCTGTGTGTGTGAAGGAGAGAGAGATCTCTCTGTCTTTCTCTCTCTGTTTTCTTCACTTGTGGATGCTAATTCAGCGCCACGATAAAATTCGACCACACGTTCAAACAACAATTTCGCTTTTTTTTTTCTTTTTTTCTTTTTTCTTCAGGTATATGGGTTCTGTGTAATCGACGAATCACGTGGCGGGTTTTAGATTTCATGTAAATGATAAGATTGGACTTGTTTCTCTGAAGAATGGAGATCATATGACGTTTAGTATAATTGTAAAATGGGCCTCTCTGCTTTGATAACTGAAAAACTGATGGGCCTATGATTGTTTGTAGTAAGATGTTATAAAACTGATAGGATTCTTGTAAAAGTTTCAAATTCTTTCAAGATGGGCCTTTAAGACTAAAAAATTTTATAAGTAGAAAGAGATCACTGTTGCTGAACTCAATGAAGCTAAGTAAGAGAAAGAAATATATACCCATATACAGAAAGCTAGCTAAAGCTTGAAGTACTTTAACAAGATGTACCACTATTACTAATAGTTCATTAAAGTTCAAAACTACACTACTTTCCAAAACCAAGAAAGGAATATACCCATATACAGGAAGGAACAAAAGAATAAATTATGTACAGAAAGTAATTGAGGGGTCTCAACAACAACAAAGGAAAAAATAAAAAGTTAAAAAGCTCTCAACCAACTTGGCTTTTGGGTCATTAGTTGGATTGTGTCCATGTCACGAGCTTATCTCTATCCACAATTTCTTCCCCACCCCTACTGATATTGGTTGGCTCTTCACTCTTTCTGTAATTAAATTACATTTTCAAATTTAAATACATTTTAAAAAAAAAACTAGTTATTTCATTCTGAAAATTTAGCACCAAGGAAAAAAAGATGATCAGGCTAAGCTAGAGCACGGCGAACTCTAGGGGTGGTACTGGTAACGGCAACACGGCCACTTTTGATCATATCTTGCCTAGTTTTTATCACTTTGTCTTCGAAGAATCTGCTTTCCGGATTTTCGGCATAGCACGTGTAGTAGCAACCTACGCAGGCGTGAGGCAATGCCATAGAGATCCTGGTCTGTTACCAACAATCCAAAAAATATGATGAGAATACTATTTGAATCAAACATTTTAGAGTTGAAAAGTTCAAAGTGTAATTTACCATGAGGTATCCAATGAAGAAGGCAAGTAAAGAGATGGTGGCTGTAAAAGGTTTGTAAACTGTGTGAGTCCAAGCGGCTGCGACAATTAAACAAACGCAGCCGCTGCAGATGCCTGTAAGGAAGCATATGGAGCTTGTTATGTCTGCATCTACTATTTCAACCATATCTTCATCCTCAAACAGTTTCCATGTGTCTTGCGATGCCCTCACAAATCCTTTCCCATAAGCCGCTATCTGTAACAACAATACGGTTTAAACAAGTAAACAACCAATGGTACAAAACACTTTCGAATGGTGAAAAAGTGATCTAGTCTAAGTTTGTTCCGTCTGTTGTTACCACTCAAAGCTCAATACTATTGATTCAATATGACTATTTTTCTAATTCAAAATAATTACTATAAATGCAAAAAGAGCATGTGGTTGTGCCTCGACTTGTCAAGATGATGCAAGATTCTCATATCAGAAATGATATAAAAAATAAGACCCACCACAATCAACTTGATTTTAATACTATTACTAGACTGATTCTCTGTAAGAAGATATTATATAGAAACAAAATGACTGCAGCAGGTTTAAAGAATTAAGAAAAGAGAGTGGGAGTGGCATGGTTTAAAGAATTAGTTTATAGTACCTGTACAAAGGCCCAGCCATTGCCATGTTCAAATATGAAGTCCATGAGTCTGAGACAGCAATTAGCGCAGCAAAACATGAACTCATCTTCACCCTTTAGCAAATTTAATCCTCTTGCCAAGATTCTTAAGGCTTCTATTGTTGGAACAAACAAAGATCCTAAACACGCGCTCCCGAGGTTACGAGACAAGGCCCTTTGGAAACTAAACCTGGTACTAGACTGCATTCCCCTAAGATAGTACAAAGCAATGACCCGGCTCACAGTTAGATTAACAATATTCCTCATCACTTCTGTCGTCCAAGCCAGACTTAACACCAAACCAATAATCACAAGTGGCGGAAAATAGAAGTTCAAGGCACCGATGACACCGAAAATCCACATAGACATCCAGAGGAAACCAGCAGCTAGCATGTAGTAGGTGGGCAAATTCAAATCCGAGAACTTGGAAACAGGTTCTAACGACTTGACCAAAATCTTAGAACAGAACTTGATTCTACGAGTGACCCAGCAAGCATATAAACCATTGCCAATTGAGAAGGCAATGAGGCAAACCCCAACAGCATCAGTGGCTGGCATCTGGAAACACAGTAAGAGGATTCCTGAGGATAAAGACATCAAAAACGTACTCCAAAGTATGAAGTGAATCATGAAATCAGGCCAAATCCTGAATGCCATTTGCCAAAGGAATGCAAGAATGATGCTCAAGAGCGATGCAGCTTCGACTTGTGGAAGTAAGAATCTGAGGATCTTTTTCTCTTTCCTTTTGACGCTACCATTTGATCCAATTAGACCTTGAACGCCTCTGAAGACAAGGAAGCCTACAAACCCAATAGCCACAACCTTGTGAAAGATGAAGAGCAGCAGAAAGAACTTGTTTGTGTACTTTGTTGAATTCAATGATGCCAACGTTTGCTGCAGCCAAACATAAATTTGGAAACTTTAACTTACCAACTTAGAGATCCTAACTAATTTCAAACAAACCCACCAAAAAATTTCAATAAAGAGTACAAATTTTAGGCCTAAAAGTCTATCAATTTCCTTGGTAAAAATGAAAACTTTTCGACAGAAATGCAAAGTAGAAAGGAAATTACTTGAGGGGTAGGTGTGAAGATGGAACGAGTTTGATGTTGATTTGGCGGCGGAGGAGTCTGTGGCTGAGTTTCTTCTGGCACGAAAGTAGGAGGCGTCTGCGGCCGTGGTGGCGGCGGAGGAGGCTGTCTAGAGGAAGATCGGAGTGGTTGGGCGAGATTAGGAGGCGGAGGAGTAGTGAATCTAGAGCCGCCATTAACAATGATCCTAAGAGGGTTAGTTGGGTTTAATCTGTTCAAGCTCGCCAAAAATCTATGATGACTTATTTCATCTTTATCCTTTGATTCTTCTTCTCCTCCTCCCTCTTCCACTGCCTTGACTTCTCTTTGCTTCTCTGATTTTTCTTTCCTCTCTCTCTCCACCACCGCCTTTACGCAACAACAAAACGAAACTGATCGTTAATAAGTTTATTCAGCAACAACAGAAAGAGAAATGCAGCAGATTCGGACAGAGATAACATACGGGCTCTGTTGCACCCATTGACAGGTTTGGTGACGTCACTTTCCGGCGACGGCGGTCGTCTATCTGTCGTCTTTAGAATGTTTGGCAAAATAAAGTTTCTTCTTTTAAAAGTCGTAATAATTTTTGATTACGTTATTTGTGTGATTGGTGTGTGAGAGAGGATGTTACTGTTTCTTTTCTTTTGTTTAACCTTTTGATTTACTTTTTAATTTTGGTCGTAGCAACGAAGTCAGTAACGTTTCAATGGGTAGTAGTACAAAAGTAGACTCCACCAAAAGATATGACATGTGCAGATCTCTCAGCGCGTGTAGCCACACTCTCCAGTCTCTTCCATAAAGTCTGCGTTTTTGTTCCACTTTCATCTGCATGTATTGTTGGAAAAAACACACGTGAAGATTGTTGTTGTTGAGAAGGAGGAGGAGATCGTTATCTTCTGTATTGACGTGTAAGCTACAACAACGTCAAGAAGCGACACGTCTCCAGAGATGGACGGTTGCGATTTGTTGTTTCATGGTGATTGAGTTCCGTATAAGAAGAAGATTCAGGAATCTCAGGATAGGATTTGACGACTTGTCAATATTATTCGCGAAACATCATGTACAAAAAACATTATTGAATCCTTCTTACAATGGTTCTGACACATTAGACAAAATTTTGTGAACAACTTGTCCTATAACATACAAAGGATGATGACAACAATTCTAACAAGTTTTTTTTCTTTTTCTCTTGCCATTTTTCTAATCTAACTTTGGATCAGACATACAAATCTATATATTATACAATACATTCTGATTATGTAATTTGAATACCATCAAAATCTTCATCATTTTCTACTGTTGTGTTTCAGCTAGAAATGGTTTGAATGTCAATACAACTCCAAGTGCCAAAACCACATTCAGTATAAAGAATACCATTTGGGTGCCTGCACATTGATCACCATCTTTTAGTCTCACTTGCTCAAGTTTGAATTCTCAACTTATATATAGCTAGTTAAGAGATGGACATGGACATGGACATGAACATGAATTAGGATTAACATTACCAGGGAGAAAAGCAGCACCCTGACGTTTCTCGCTCCACGAAAAACTGTCAACAAACCGTTGTTAAGCGCAAAACAAAACTGAGAATTCGATAAACCAACAAGTTCATGTTGTTCTTGTTGTTTGTTTTATAACAAAATGTTGAAGCATATTTAATGTAAAGAAGGAGGTAGAAGAAGTTGCATACATGATTCCTGCTGCTGCTGGACCTATGGCTTTGAAAAGAGACATCGCTGTCATGGCAATTCCATTAGCTGCTCCTCTTTGGTCTTGTCTCTATTATTATTGTTAAAGAGGTTCTAATTATTGCCGGTTTCTTCACCTAACTAAATACTAAAACGAATCAATGTTTTGTAAAAATACTTACCACAGCCTTGTTTTGAAGGATGAATAATCCAGTTATAGCAGAAGTCTACACACACACACATACACAATGTTGAGAATATAAACTAAAGTCTTACTTACACATTCTTCTTATTAAGGTTATCAGAAACTTACACCTAAAACACTCTTTGCTACGGATGCAGAAGTTACAGTCACGGTAAGGGCTAAACCAGATAACTTTGCTATTAGTGGGTAACATGATAAGACGACCATTGCTAGGCTCTGTGAGTATCAAAAACAATCACAAGATTAGAACTGTCCTACTAAAGAAAACACAAGGTTTTGCAGTAAGAACAACAGAGTATATAGTGCTTACCCCAGATATACGTGTAACTATGATAGGTCCTAAAAGCCTCTCTGCGTAAGAGTAGAGCGAAAGCTGAAAGATAAGGAGACCAAAGCCTAGAAAGCAGTGGTTTTTAGGTTAGAACAATCCATTTCTATTGAATATGTTAGAATTAAGAAGTAGAAACACACCTGAAAAGGCAAGAACAGAACCAACATCTGCAGTGGAGTATCCCAAACCTCCATATTTCCTCGGACTGTTTGCCCACAATGAAAAGATCTATCCAAGAAATAAAGCTGAAAATTTTAAACATAGGCCAAAATAGAGACAAAGGAAGAATGTGGAAGAAGAAGAGTCTACTCACCTCTGTGTAAGCCATATCATGTAGTGAAAAGACGCAGTATACGATGATAGATGAAATTAATGGCCAGTTGTTCAAGAGAGAACTTTTTCCATTTCTCTCTGCCACTTTATTAGATTCAGGGTCATCAGACAAATCTTTGAGAGCATCATAAGACTCATCATCATTAAACTTGTGATTGTGCAATGTTTCCTGGAGAGGAGAAACAACCATCTCTAGGCTTAAGCTAATTAAACACAGTAACTAGGGAATTCATGGAGCAGGAAGAGTGAAGAGCGTACCGGAATCCTTGATGAAACTATGGTCACCAAGAATGCAAAAACGGATATTGCTAAGCATGGCAAAAAGAAGGGAAATCTGCATTATGATTTATAGATCAATGAGACTATATATATACATTAGTTGAATGAAACTGAAGAGGAGATAAGAAAATAACACACTTACTTGCCAAAAATGGAGTCCTGTGAGAATAAACTTGGATATTGCTTTGCAGGCTACAAGGTGCAGAGATTAAACAAGAATCAACAAGGGCAAGGGAGGTAGAGTGAAGAACAAAGATATATGGAAATGCAGTTGTTAATGAAGAAGACCTGAGCAAGAAAACCTCCTATAGCAGGGCCAATGATGAGTCCAATTCCCCAAGCTGTACTAACCTACAGGGATATTTCAAGATTCTAAATTGCTTTATTCAGACAAAGAGGTAGTAGACTTTGGATCAAGGAGCTTACTGCTGAGAGTGCTAAACCTTGATACTCATCACGGAATATTTCCATTGCGTAAGCCTGAGAATTCATCGATTTTTCGGGTTAATGAGGCTTCAAGAAATTGATAGAATAAGAATGTAAAATGCTAAAAAGGAGAAGATCACCTTGATAGGACCAAGTAAACCGTTGAAACTACCGAGGCAAAATCTTGTGATAATAGCCATCCAGAAATTTAAACTTAGGCCAAACAGAGTATTAAAAACGACCCTGTAACAGAGAATTTTTAAAGCATTGGGGTATAAGAAATAAAACAAAAGGCAATGAGAGACTGAAGAAATAAATACAAGAGTGACTAACACTGAAGCGGTTCCTATGAGGATTACAGGTTTTCTACCATAACGATCAGCAACAAGTCCCCATGCCACAGATGTAAAAGCTCGTCCGAGCATGAAAGAGCAACCTCCAAAAGGTACACACACCCACACAATGTGAGTTTGAAACACTATTATCTGGTGTAATGATCCAAAAGAAGAGACAAACTCACCAACAAATCCAGCGTAGAACCCAATGTCCTCTTCCTTCTTTGCAATGTTGAAATCATCAATCTACACCAACAAAACCAGATTATACTGTTATTACAAGTTTTAATAATCACCACGTAACAGAAGTACAAAACTAATCTATATGTCGGCGAGTGAAGTAAACTACTTTAAGCATTTAATTATGTGGGTACTCACCATAAAGTAGAGAAAGGGGAATAGAGAAGAAATGGGCAAAGCTGACACGATACAAAAGAAGAAGCAAATCATTATTAAGAGAAGGAAGAAAACATCTTGTAATCTTCTCCATGGAAATTTATCAGTTAAGTAAATTTAATTTTACCGGTGCAAAGAACGATGATCCAAACGGTAAAAAGCTCCCAGAAGGGAAATCCACGGCGAAGCCTCTTCATCTGATCAACCTTGCAGCCAGAACAATCCTCATGGAAGTTCTTCTCTAGCAAACACTCGGCATACTCTTCCGCCATTTTCCACACACCTCTCTAATCAAATCAAAATTTTGGGGGCGATATGATGTGTGTTTTAATGAGGGCAATGAAAGAAGAATGAGAAGATGCGATATATGGTTTTCACGTACTCTCTTCCAAAAAAGACGGGAAAACAATTGAATTATTTAACTGCTGCGAGACAGAGAAGAAGGAAAAAAACAACTTTGTCTTTTGCCCTCACAAGTCGCTTATGACATGTCACCTCTTACTAATCACATTTGCATTTATTGTTTTTCTATTCAGTCGTCAGTCATCACATTTCAACCGTATTGTAATAACTTATGTTATAAAAATGTTGTTTTCTTGCAGAGTTTTTGAGATGCAACTTGAAAATTATAGTTTCTCTCTTGGTTGCTGCTAGTCATGTTACCGAGATTATTGTTTATTATAAACTTGTCTGTCGTAAATCTTTTCGTTACGTGAAAACTTGTCTTTCGTAGGGTTATTCTCTGTAATCGTTTGTTGTGGCTGTTCAAATTTGATTTGATTAATTGTAGACCACCATTTTTATAATATGATGATGATAAGATTATTATTGTAAATTTTGAATATGTCCAATAATAATATGATGTAATGGATGACCTAATACGACAAGAGGTCCATTTTGGTTTCAAGTTTCTTGGTAGGTTTTAGTAAAGTCTCATGCACAGATATTAGGGATGTGTACTGTGGTTTCCACAAAAACATAACACCACGTTCATGGTGTTAATGTAATCTATCTCTTTCAAATGTTATAGAAATTAGTTGACATGGTTTGAGTAAAATGCCTTTTGAAGAGTTTTTCATCGAGTGTTGGACGCCCATGTTTAGAAATTGATTGTACCAAAAGATTTTTTTTACTTTTTCGGTGGTAGTTCATGGTGGACCAGAGAAATTCAATCATTTTAACTTGTCAACTTTTGTCAAAGTTCCATTTTTTGAGTAAAAGTTTCTTTATTATCTCTAAGCCACGTTTTTCCGGTTGTTAGCTTTTAATATTCTATTGGTTTTCACTAGTAAAAAGTATACAATTTGAATTCCTCTGATAATTTTGATGTTAAAGCATCTCAATCCAATACTACTAATTAATGAGGTATTTAGTTATTTAGAAATAATATAATTAAGAGTTTAAAACCATCAAGCAAATCTATTGTCAAATTCATTAACAACATCTTCAAAATCTACCTATTATTTTTCAAATTTTAATTAAAACAATTTCAGTTTAGGAAAAATGGAAGCCAATCATGCCGGCTTTAACCATTTTGACTATCTGCCTATCCCAAACCAGTTAGTTTGACTAGGTTTCATGGCTGCTAACAATATACAATCATAGCCAAAGCTGAATAGAGAAGGTTATTTTAAATCAGTCAAATCGTACTAAATTGTTTGGACATAAGGCTCCGCTTGCTGTGAATAAGGCCAAGGAGAGGTCGGCAGAAAATTTGTAAAATTATTTATTTGAGTAAATGTTATTCATCAAGTAAAGGTTGAGTAATGCCTTTTGAAGAGCTTGAAAAATAGGCCACGGTTTGTATTAAATAATAAATTAACGGTTCAAGTAAGTTCCTCTCAGTCTCATCTTCTAATTTCCTTACTGCCGTATTGACTGACCATACGATTTGTTAACCGATTAATACATCACTTTTGGATGGGATCCACGATTATGAAAGCGGTTTTGGTGTATAATAATCAGACAAAGCAAAACAAAAGGACAAGTAATAGAAGGAGCTGAAATCCTAAGGTTAGTGAAATTTTATTACCGGTTTCTTTCGTATCTGAAATGAAAAGAATCAACTTGTCCATACATTCCCTATCTTACCAATTCAAATGAATTTCATCTTCGACTCGTCGTTAGAAATGGCTTGAATGTCAGAGCTACTCCGACCACTACTATCACATTCAAGACGAAGAATACCATATGCGATCCTGCATACGTTTTCAATTTACTTGTGTTAAGCAGAACATCATAAGATAATGACCAAATGGGAAGAAGTAATGAGATACCTGGTAGAAATGCAGCGTTTAGTCGCCTCTCACTCCAAGAAAATCTGCCAGCAAAAGAGATTTTTGTTTATAACATTACTGCGTCTTTGAATTTACTTATGCGTTAATTCGAAACGTGACCACTTACAAGATGCCAGCACCAGCTGGTCCAACTGTCTTAAATAGAGACATCGCAGTCATAGCTATTCCATTAGCCGCCCCTCTTTGGCTCTGATCCTGTTGTTTCATACAAATTACAGTTCTTAAAGAAGAGAAAATTGGATCACAGTTTACCAAAGATAAAAGAATGTATGCTTACCACTGCTCTATTTTGAAGGATCAACAGGCCGGTTATGGCAGACACCTATATTCACAAAGACTATATTTGTCAGCCGGAATATATATATTTAAGAGAAATATAGTAGCATGACCTCATTTTCAGTAGATATCAACTAAATACACACAAAGGAAGAGAAAGAAAAGAGTGACTTTTTGCTTTTGAACTTACACTTAAGACATTTATGAGGATTGATGCACAATTTAACATCAAGCTTAGACTGAGACCTGACAAGCCTGCTATAAATGGATAACTCATTTGTATAGGTATCATCAGTGCCTGAAACGAAAGAACTTGTCAGAAGAATGATCTCTATCTTGTTGCAATCAAGTGCACTATAATCTGCAGAGAAGCAATAAAGAGAAATCAACTGACCCCAGCATATCGGGTGACCAGAACAGGTCCTAGCAGTTTCTCAGCCAAAGGATAAACAAATACCTGAAAAGAGAATAGGCCGAGACCTAAAGCAGAATTGTTGATGAGTAATAACTAATAACAGTTTCAATTTCATTAGTAAAATTTTTGCTTATTTATGATTGGTTAACTCTCATGCTGATTCAAATCAAAGCAGACTCTAATCATCATTTTCACAAGTTCTTATCACTAAAACACTAGACATCAAGATCGACGATGTTCTGTATCACTAAAAACACAAGACATCAAGAGCAGGGATGTTTCGTATACCTGAGATAGCAAGAACTGTACCGACTTCATTCGTTGAGTAGCTCAGACCTCCATACTTCCTTGGACTGTTAGCCCATAGTGCAAATATCTACATAGTAGATTCCAAGTGATGAATCTTTTTGTTCAGACAAAGAGCACAAGCCTATCAAGTGGCAAAGACTCTAATTTCACAAACATGGAGTCTTAATGCTGCTCCATCAATTTTATTTTGGTAATATACTTGTCTATTTCTTCACTAGAATCAACATACAAAATCTAGAACCAAGAAATTACGACCCAGATAAACCCCACAGGATTCCAAAACACACTCCACATTCTGGTCAGTACCTATACAATCCACTGCTCTCGGCAGGGACCATAACAGTCAAACACTACAATTTGGTGCGCAAAGACTAGGCTATATACAACAGACCACACTAGAGAAGAACCAAAAAAAGACACTATTTTTGTTCCTCGAGATAAACACATGTAAAGCCTCTAATCTTGACACCAAATTCAAGATCTTCAATAACATCAAGAAAATAAACGACTGAAATATAAAAATTCAGCAGTAGAAAACTAATTCTTGAGTAATCCACTTAATGAGGCAGACCAGATGAGAGTACGCAGAAAATTCTAGCTCAACTACTTACCTCCGAGTATGCAGTATCATGAAGACACAGAACACAATACACAATGATAGATGACATCAGCGGCCAATTCTTCAAGAGAGACTGAGAAGCCTTTCTTTCGTTTTTTCCTGCCTTCCCGGTAGAAGGAGATGATTCATGAGATGCAGCTTCAAGTATATCGTATGAATCATCATGTGATAAGCTGTCCAGCTTATGATTGTGCAGTGTCTCCTACTCAGAGAAAAAAAGGAGACTAGTGAGTGAACTCTGTACGAAATATATTAATAAAGAAGAGTCATCAATGAATCAAGGTTCTCAGAACGCTCTCAAAGAAAATAGAGTACCGGGATGAAGCAGCATAGTACTGTCACAAGCAAGGCAAAAGCTGAAATCGTAAAGCAAGGCAATGCATACCGGAATCTGCATCAGAATTCGCATATTATTTCATGAGATTCCATATTAGATCCCTTCTACACAACTTTTAAAGAGAGGAGTATGAATGGACACCTGCCAAAAAGAGATTCTTGGGAGAACACATTTGGATATTTGTCTGCCGGCTGAAGTTAGAGAACATCGAAAAGCATTAATTAGAACACTAGAAAGCTAAATATGAATCAATGAATACGCAAACAAGTTGTAGCAAAGGAAGAGAGATGGACACATGATAAGCTTCACATTTATATCATAACGTATGGCAAGGTTTGGAAAGCTAAGAAAATATAAAAACTTAGATACGATCGACTTACCTGAGCTAAAAAACCACCAAGAGCAGGGCCAATGATCAGTCCAATGCCCCAAGCAGTACTAACCTGAAATACGTAAAGTTACAAATTTCATGACACCAGTAGTCAGTCAAAACATATAAAATGTATGAGATGGAGAAACTTACAGCTGACATTGCGGTAGCTTGATATTCATCACGAAATATTTCTGATGCATAGGCCTGAAAATTTACACATTGATAATAAGATAGGAGAAGATGCAACTGACAATCTGGTGTGCAGAACAAAAACATAAACCAAGAGTAATAGCGGTAACAAAGAAGCCACCTTCATTGTTCCAAGCAAACAGTTGAAACTCCCAAGAAGAAACCTTGTGCCAATTGCCATCCAAAAATTTGAGCTCAAGCCAAAAAGAGCGTTGAAAATTGCACTGCAGTAAACTACCTAATCAGCATCTAGAGACGAAGATGGATACAAATCAAAATCATGTTTAATGATACTAACATTGAGATAGTTCCCAAGAGTATAATGGGTTTTCTTCCATAACGATCAGCCACAATTCCCCAGAACACAGAAGTCAGTGCTCTTCCAAGCATAAAAGAGCAACCTTCCAAGTAATAAGAGATATCATTAGAACAAACGGTATAGATATGGAGATTCACTACAGAATAACAAGTGACAGAGGCAAATGTCTTATCAGTTCTCACCAACAAAACCAGCATAAAACCCAATATCTTTCTCCGTCTTTGCGACACCAAAATCCTCAATCTATGAAAACAAAGAAGACATGTCAGACTTACTATTAAGAGCCTGTGACAAAAGAACAGTACAGTACTCGATCAAAAACTCACCATATAGTAGAGGAAGGGATAGAGTGAGGAAATTGGTAGAGCTGCAAACACATGATATCAAATAAGAACGTATGAGGAATCGCATAACGAATCATTACTTTCAACACAAGAAGCCAATTTCAAAACATTTAGCAGTAAAACCATTAAGCAAATCAATTTCCGGAATCTCGTCAAAGTAGTTGACAATGACGAATAGTCAAAAACAACACTATAGCCGAATCCGATTGACACCAAAAATCTCAAGGAAAATTGACACAATAGTAACTGTTATGAGAAGGCGAAGAAGGTGTTACAAGTGGAGAGGACGATAATCCAAACGAAGGAAAGCTCGAGGTAAGGATATCCTCGCCGGAGCTGCTTCATCTGCTCCACCTTACAGCCGGGACATCCGTCGTGATAGTTCTGCTTCTCCAACAACGCTTCCTTGTACTCCTCCGCCATTTCAGAATTCAATTCCAGCCTAAGAATTCAGAACCTAAAAATTCCAATATTAAGCTAATAAGCGTGAGAATTAAAGGAAATAATCAATGGGGGAAATATTCGAAATCGTAACGGAATATTTGAAAATGGGAAAGGAAAAATGAAAGAGTACCACACAGAGATTCTCTCACAGTATCGCTGGAGCAGAACGTGTGGGAGTGAAAAAGACGATGAGTCACGTATATATGTACAAATGGATGGATGTATGCATATATATATATATAGCCTTGGAGCTAAAGAGGGCCAAAAAGGTGGTCACCCAAGTGTCATTTTAATCTCGTCACATGTTCACGGACCTCCTCCACCCGCAATTTTGTTTTTCACCAATCCATCCAAATGTGGTTACATATTTTTTTTAAAAAAGATTCAAAGTTTAGTTAGTGAGAAAGTAATTTGTAATTAAAAACTGGTATTTAAGATATTAATTGTATAGTCCGAGAGACTAATCAATCTTAGGAGGAATGTTTTTTGAGGGCACATGGGATAATGCATACAGGAAGAAAGAGACAATTGATTTGAAAGTGGGGAGAGAATAGAATAAGGACTAAACAATGTTGTCTAGTGATCTATCTTTTAAGACTTGGAATGGTTATCTCATTTAGCAAATCCAATTGCTTCACGTGTGTCTATTTTAATGAAATTATATCAACAATTATTCATTTGTCTTGTTAGGTACAGATGCATCACCAAAATTAAAGCAGCAGATACTTTAAGAATACTATATACCCAAAAAAGACTTTATTGTTTAAAAAGTGAATTAAAAAATATTTTGATCCAAAAAACAAAATAGTATTGAAACTTTAAATCATCAGAACAAAAAAGAAGATAGACTTTGTTATTCATATGCGTATGGATAAAGGTGGATTGATTCCCGCTTCGGAATCAAAATGTGTTTTACCTTTGATTCTCTATCATTAGTTTTGCGTATTCGTATACTTTACACGTCTAATTAAACTACGTCCAAACTTAATCCATAATCTTTTTACAAAACAGCTTTTTGAATTACATTTTCGTATGAAACCGTCTACAAAAACGATTGACTCAAACACTTACCATCTAGACGGCTTTACAGACTATTTCTAAAGACAATGATTATTAATTCGTACATCTATGAATGACGTCCAATGGTTGAGGCTCTGAGTGCTTTGGAACTCGTACGAATATACTGCTTTTACTAATTCCATATAAAAATCTAATTTTAAATAGGTTTTTTGTTGTTAAAGTCTAATCTTAATATATAGTTAGTGGTGGCATAATTGACTCCTCTTGTGTTGAGCGTACAGTGCCAAGAAGAGTACTGTGTGTGGACAATTCCACGTCAGCGAAATTAGTGGAGCCCACCGTAAGATCACGAGGATTCAGAGAGGTACGCGTGTTCACCACAGACAAGCTTTGGAACAGCGCGTTGCTCCCACCCTCAAGCACGTGGGGTCTAGACCGTGACACTTGGTCCATTATCTCTCGTTCAGCCATCACTGTACATGTGACATCATATGCGTCAATTTACTAGGAATCCAATTTTATTGGGCCTTTTTATGGGTCCGAAACCACTCGAATTTTGGGTTTGCATTAATAATTAAGGGTCCGAAAACTATGGAGCTTTGGGTTTGTATATACTGCAATCCGAAAACATTTATAAGCTGTAATTTCTCATTTTTGGTTTCCTTTTCCAAAATTGTTGCATATCGAAAAGATTTTTTTTTTTTTTTAATTACAAAAAAAGAAAGCAACTCCACCCAAATTTAATTGCGGATAACTGATATGACACAGAGAGAGGCTCTATGATATAAGTAAGTAACACAAGAGAGAATTATCTTCTTCTTCCATTTTTATTGGACCAAAAAGAAGATAGATAACAAAAATAGAAAAATCTAAGGTGTGGGAAGCTCTGCAGCTCATCCATCCATGGCGACGACGATTCCCACTACAGCTACCGCAACTATGTGTCCGTCTCCTCCTGTCCCTACAATCTCTCCCTTACTCAGAACGACTCACCAATGTCAACCATCTCCTTCTTTATCATCCCCATTTTCTATAAAGCTTAGTACGGCTCTGGTTTGCGGTGACACTACAGTGGATAGAGTGGTTGATAGCTCCGTGATGATCAAACCTGAGAAATGGGGAATTCAGTCAGAAAAGAGAAGGAAGAGGAGAAGAAGAAGAAGAGTAGGTTACGAACGTTTGGAGCCTGAAGAAGAGGAAAATGCTGGCGTAGAAGCAGAAGCAGAGACAATTAGTGTTCCTGTTGTTGGAGCTTCACGATCTGGGTTTTTGAGTCGTTTAGAGGAGGTTCAGCTTTGCTTGTACCTCAAGGTATATCATTTCTTTCTTATCCAATATCTCTCATGGCCCATTAATGGAAAGATTCAAACATTGTGTATCCTTGTTGGTAATAATACCTTTGCTGGTAATTAATAGGAAGGAGCAAAACTTGAAAATTTGGGAACAAGTGTTGAAGAGAATGAAATGGTATCAGTTTTGTTAGCCAGTGGCAGAGGGAAGAAGAAGCGTAGTGCAAATGAAATACTATGCCGTAGAAAAGAAGCGAGAGAAAAGATTACTCGTTGTTACCGTAGGTTGGTTGTTTCTATTGCAACAGGGTACCAAGGCAAAGGTTTGAATTTGCAAGACCTTATTCAGGAAGGAAGCATAGGGCTGCTTCGTGGAGCTGAGAGATTTGATCCCGACCGAGGATACAAACTATCAACTTATGTCTACTGGTGGATCAAACAGGCCATCTTAAGGGCTATAGCGCATAAATCTAGACTTGTCAAATTGCCGGTGAGCCTCCAATTCTTACAGTTTGAGATGAATATGTGTTACATTGTATAGTTGCTACCATATATAGATGTTAACTATATGTGAACCAAGTCATCTTCTATTGTTACATAGAAAAATAAAATGCAATGTTGTTCTGGGAAGTGAAGTAATTAGTGAATACATCGTTTTAGCTTGTTGTGTGTAGGGAAGCATGTGGGAGTTAACGGCAAAAGTTGCAGAAGCTAGTAATGTGTTGACCAGAAAACTAAGAAGGCAACCAAGCTGTGAAGAGATTGCAGAGCACCTAAACCTCAATGTATCCGCGGTTAGACTAGCTGTGGAGCGTAGCAGATCCCCTGTTTCGTTGGACCGAGTCGCGTCTCAAAATGGCCGCATGACATTGCAGGTACTTGAGTTTTCCATGAAAATAGAAAGCTAAGAGAGACTTTGGACTGATTTATCATGTTCAGGAAATTGTACGGGGACCAGATGAAACAAGGCCAGAGGAGATGGTGAAAAGGGAACACATGAAGCATGAGATTGAGCAACTCTTAGGAAGTCTTACCGCTAGAGAATCTCGTGTATTGGGACTTTACTTTGGGCTCAACGGAGAGACTCCTATGTCGTTTGAAGAGATAGGTAAGTCGCTGAAGCTTTCGAGAGAGAGGGTGAGACAAATCAATGGCATTGCTTTGAAGAAGCTACGGAATGTACATAATGTGAATGATTTGAAAATATACTATTCCTCTAGTGAATAAAAAGCAAATAAATTGGTTCTTCATAATCATTAATAGCAAATTAAACAAAAAAACAGAGTAAACACATATATTGGATATATTGGGTCTGTACATAATATGGGTTCATGTCTCTCCTTTGTGGAGATTATGGAGGATATACAGAGAAGCAGAGGACAAGAAGATGCAAACGGAATAACTAAGCAAATCTAGACCGGTGGCGATAGTAACCATCTTGCTTCTCTCGAACATCTTCACTAGCAGAATCATAACAATGACATGTCCCACTTTGGTTTTAAGCTCATCAAGTGAGCTGATCTTCATCCATTTTGGTCTCTCCTTCATTGCAAACATACCAAAGAGGGAAGAGGATCTAAGGGCACGATCGGATTCCGGTGGAACATCATGAGGCGAGTGACTGATGAAGAGTCCATACAAACCCATACTAAATATTAACATCACAGTCCCAGCTAGATAAACATCTGCAATCAAATTTCACACACAAGTATATATGAGTATTATAACTAAACAAACAGGCTTATATCATAATCATATATATAGCAAATTAGTTTTACCGATAGCTTCGACTAGGCGTAAAACCATTTGGCCGGTATGGATGCCTTTTGAACAGTTAGTCCAGTAGACTTTATATGCCTCCACTATGTAGACACACCCCTACACAATGAGCCATGAGATTAGTACTAAAATGGTGTATGCGTGGCAAAACATTTCAGACTAAAACTAGACCACAAGTTAGTTACATTGAGAAAGCAGAGTAGCGAACCAGCCAGCGAACCTCCTACTGCCAAAAGCGCTAGGAACCGGAAATCAAATATTATCTGCTCCATCCACCAAGAAACCAGATATCAGAACAAATATTCTAAAGTCTCAAAATCAATATATAGAAGAAGAAAGAGACAAACAGGCTTGATTGATATTACCCTCTCAACGTTGGATTCGGTGGAGCGAAAGAACTGAGCAAACGGGCTGTCGTCTTTGCGAGTTCCGTAAGAACTAGGTAACGTGTTTCCGTTGACGGGAATCGAGGTAGGAATCGATGATGATGCGGATGACTCTGGAGGCGATGAGTCAAGAGTTGCTAACGGCAAGTGGAAACGGCGGCGCGTGGGTAACACGAGATATCTCGGCACCGAAAGGGAGAGCGGAGTGGCTGAGATCAACGAGGAGAGAGCCATAGATAATTACTTTTCGAAATGGTTAGTTTGTTATTGCCGGAGGACAAGTAGTAGAAGAAAGATCGGCGCGTCGGCTTGGGAACGCGGAGGATTAGGCGGGAGAGAAATATGTGGTGTGTGGTTGAAGTTGGTTTTTCCTTTGGAATTTTAACCCAAACGGTCAATTCCTAGTTTCCTACGTTAATCATGACATAGACTAACTATTAGTACTACTCTAGTTAATCACAACGTAATCTATAACTTTTTAATTAAATGATAGGTAGATTAGTCATTTTCTAATTAACTATTGTTGACATAGACTAACTATTGTTGTTGTGTTTTACATGTAATCAAATCCGATAATATTGATAAAAATAAAAATAGCAATTGTTCCTGAGATACCCATGTGTATAAACTATAAACATATACAGACCATACAGTATGAGTTAAGAATCAGAATTTGGAGTTTAGAGATTAAAGTAGGAGTGAAGTAGTGGACTAGTAAAAAAATTCTAAGTTTTTTTTTCTCTTGAAACCATTGAATATTTCACAAAATTTTAAACCAGGTTTGGAGTTAGTAGAAAGTCAAATATTCTTGCTACAAACACTTAAAAACATTCAGGAATCAGGATGGCAAAAACAGAAGATCAAGGAAGTAGTAGGTAGATTCAATCTTTGATCTAGATTTAAAACCAATTAACCACTCGAATGTCGCGCCTGTTCTTGGTAGGTGGTGAGATTCTATAGTAAAGGTTTTATTTTATACTAGAATAAATTACGAGATAGTGGAGAATATGCTTAACACTAGAGAGTAGAGTTATATAGGCTCTAATTATTTCATAATTAATTTGGACAAGTAGAGAGGATATAATGGTAATACACTCTCATTGCCAAGCTGGGATTGACGGCTTGTGACCTCTCTATCTTACTAGTTATAAACTAAAGCCAGTCAGGTGCCTCTTTAGCTCTTCCCCACCACTCCGATTCATCTTTATCCTCTCTCTCGTAAGTCTCCTCCAATGTGTGTTCCGATTCCGATTTCTCTTTTCTCCTTGATCCTTATTCTGATTCAGTCTCACTTTTTGCAGATCTCGTCCGTTGTTGCATAAGTGCTATGGATCTCGCGTCGAATCTTGGTGGGAAGATCGATAAATCCGATGTTCTCACCGCCGTCGAAAAGTAATTTCTTCTCCCTTCTTCTTTGATCGTAGTTTCCATCTCCGATTCACTTACAATTCGCTTTTTTCGTCTCATGCATATTGATCTCGTTGGTTTTTATCTATAATCAACTCCTAAGATTAAGATTTGATTGTTGTTTTGTGTAGCATCTCCATATTTTTGGAATCAACGTATATTTTGAGCCTACTATTTCCATACGTTTACGCTTTTTACCAATTCCACGAATACCATGATGGCATTGGATTTCGCCTCTGTTTTTATGTTTGTTTTGGTTTTTAATGCTTCATGGAACTGAGCTTTCAATACAGCAGAAAAAAGAAAAATGATGAGTGAGAGATGGTCCCTAGTTTCGTTTTTGGCTCTATAAAAGATCCATTTGACGTGTATTTCACTACTGTCACGTTCTTGAGGGCCCGACCACCAATCTTATTGTCATTGACTTCATCTATCTATCTATATAGAACAATTGGTTTGTTTTTTTTGGCCAAAGTTTTTCAGAGTTCTATGAATTAAAAAAAAAAAAAAAATGTT
>Ga0041059_1000398_pt1 | contig 32320 bp, 23 predicted proteins | sample AraColnosormetaG_FD_56232 | JGI IMG/M metagenome (GOLD analysis project Ga0041059, IMG submission 56232) | Arabidopsis roots microbial communities from North Carolina, USA - Col MF nosort | ecosystem: Host-associated > Plants > Roots > Unclassified | place: USA: North Carolina | collected...
AAGTAGGATAATGTCGTATTTATATATATATATATATATATGTTTACACTTATATAACAGTGTAACACATGAATTCATGTTCTAATCGATTTTTTCTTACATATAAATTAAAAAGTTACAGAAACTATTCCATTTCAAACTATAGCTACAGTTTAAATCATCTAAAGAATTGTATATATTATATCTAGACTCTAGTAATCAAAATGAACTATGTCATAGGCTACATGGATATAAATAACCAAACAAAGTTGGTGGCTTATTTTTGAGAGTTTTTGGGTCATAAAGAGACTACCAATTAATTGTTGTTGTTGTGGTGTGGGAAGTCATTGGGCTAAATGAGGAATGTGATACGCAGAGTCACAACAATGACATTCACCTTCCTTCTCCAATCACCACCACTCCCAATTTCTCCATCTCCTCCTCAATTCTCTCTTTCCTCTTCTCCTTTATCAAAAACGCAGCGATTCATCACTCCAAGCCAGGGCTCTCGTCTACGGACTTTGTGTACCAAAGTCATCATACCAAACATGCAAGATTCAGGATCACCACCACTCTCTTATCTTACTCAGCGAGAAGCCGCTGAGATTGATGAGACCTTGATGGGTCCTCTTGGTTTCTCCATTGATCAGCTCATGGTCCTCCATTTTTCTCTTCTTCTCCTTCTTCTTCTCTCCCATGGTTTGCTACCTGTTCGTGATTGATTTTGCTCTTCTTCTTCTGATTGTAGGAATTGGCTGGTCTTAGTGTGGCAGCTTCAATTGCTGAGGTAATTCGATCACTTTAGATCTAGACATATGTGTGAGACGTTTCATTGTAGGTATCTGAATGTAAAGCTCAAAGCTTTAACCTTTGAACCGATAAACCTCTAAAGCTCTCTCTTTTCCTTGGATGAGTCTCACAAGTTAAGAACTTCAGTGAAATAATCTGACTTTATTGAACCCAAACTTGGGTATCACTGTTTATCTTAGCATTACAGAGTTTTGTTTTTGTTATGTACATTGGATTTGAAGTCTACAATGTTTTTCCAGGTTTATAAACCGGAAGAATATAGCCGGGTTCTAGCTATCTGTGGTCCTGGGAACAATGGTGGTGATGGTTTGGTGGCGGCGAGGCATTTGCACCACTTTGGATATAAACCGTTTATTTGTTATCCCAAACGTACAGCCAAGCCACTTTATACTGGACTGGTCACTCAGGTTTGTGTAACCAGTGCTTAATTTATGGGGGATCTTTGTTAGCTTTCTCCGTTTCTTTACTGCCTGCTGAATTTGCCTGTTTTTGTAGTTGGATTCACTCTCAGTCCCTTTTGTTTCCGTTGAGGATCTGCCGGATGACTTGTCAAAGGACTTTGATGTTATTGTAGATGCAATGTTTGGGTTTTCATTCCATGGTAACTATTTTTGTGCATGAATCGTTAGAATTCTTCAAAGCATGAAACAATTATAAGAAGTAAATTCATCAAACTTTTGAACAGCAAGTTTTGGAATCAAAGTCTCAGAGATGCACCTTATTCATTTGCATCATGTTTCAGTTGGCCTTTGAAAATCCATTTTTTGCACATGTAGGAGCTCCCAGGCCTCCTTTTGATGACCTCATCCGGCGATTAGTATCGTTACAGAACTATGAGCAGACTCTTCAAAAACACCCAGTCATTGTCTCTGTGGATATTCCCTCTGGTTGGCACGTTGAAGAAGGAGACCATGAAGATGGAGGAATTAAGCCTGATATGTTGGTAAGTCTTAGCCGAAATGCTTGTGTTTCTCTTTTTCTCTTGTACTCATTTGTTACTATCTGATATAATGAAAACTACTTTATAAATTGAACATATTTACTCTTTTTAGGTATCTTTGACTGCCCCAAAATTATGTGCAAAGAGATTCCGTGGCCCTCATCACTTTTTAGGTGGGAGATTTGTACCACCTTCTGTTGCAGAAAAGTATAAGCTGGAGCTCCCTAGTTACCCAGGGACATCTATGTGTGTTAGAATTGGTAAACCTCCCAAAGTTGACATATCTGCTATGAGAGTGAACTATGTCTCTCCAGAATTGCTTGAGGAGCAGGTTGAAACTGATCCTACGGTACAGGTATAAATCGTTTTTGTTGTCTTTACTTATCTGTATTGTTCGACAAGGTAATGAATGAGCAGAAACTTATATTGTTCTCAGAAAATTAGAAATGAAGCGTCTTTGTTCTGCCCAAGTCAATTTGTTATCTGATGTAATAATACTCTTTTCACTTTTGCTCATTTTTAATGGCTTTTCAATAACTCGTTCTTCTAGACTAGTCACTGCTTAGTTATTGTGGTTACTAATTAGAGATAAGACATCTGTTTGGCTAATACATGTCTTTCTTGTTTTGCAGTTTCGTAAATGGTTTGATGAGGCAGTTGCTGCTGGATTGAGAGAAACAAATGCTATGGCTTTGTCTACAGCGAACAAGGACAAAAAACCGTAAGTATACTTTGATATTTCAGGAGATCCTCCTACCCCGTGTAACAATATCTCTTAGATGTTATCTAGCATTACTGAATTATAAAAGTGGAACTTTATAGAGCTTTCTGCAATAGGGTGAGATAGATCTAGCTATGATTTCTTTGAACTAGTTGTTGTCTGATATACAGCATGTGATACAAAAAGTGCGTCTGATGTTTCCAATTTGCTGCATGATTTGCAATTTCTAACATGTTGTTTCTTATTCCATTCTTTTTGAAGTAGTCGTAAGTATATATGTTAGTGTCTCTGCATGCACGAATCTTGATCATGGGCGAACTCAGTTATGCTTGAATACAACTTATTTGCCTGTAATAGAACAACCACATATTTGTATCAGGCACAGAATTTGCCAGTCTACTTTCTTTTTCACTATCTTTTCTAATTAGCCTGATCATCCTACAGCTCATCAAGAATGGTTTTACTAAAAGGATTTGATGAGAATGGATTTGTCTGGTTAGTACATTCTCTCCCTTTTCTAATGAGAACTGGGGTATGCAATCTCTGTGTCCAACCTGATGTTACTTGCTTAAATTGTAAAATATAGGTTCACCAACTACGAAAGTAAAAAGGGTTCTGATTTATCAGAAAATCCTAGTGCAGCACTTCTTTTTTACTGGGAAATTTTGAACCGTCAGGTGTGTGTTTCCATCTTCTTTAACCTCCTTGTGTGTTTTAGGCTCTTAGTTAATAGTTTGCACATCCATTTATGAGGTGCACTGTAGTAAAATATATGTCCTACAAAGCCAATTGGCCAACCACTGATACACAAGAATTAGTAACTTGGTCGATGAAGATCTTTTCGTAGTACTAATGTCCAATGTACTTAACCAGGTAAGAATTGAAGGACCAGTGGAAAGAATACCTGAGTCAGAATCCGAGAATTACTTTCATAGTCGTCCTAGAGGAAGTCAGATTGGAGCTATTGTTAGCAAGCAGGTGCCTTGTGATCTGTTACAGTATTCAAAATATTTCATATGATGTTAAGAATTTGCTTTGGACCCTTACCCTTCAACTTTTGGTTGCTATCAGAGTTCTGTTGTACCTGGCAGGCATGTTCTATACGACGAATATGAAGAACTGACAAAACAATATTCGGATGGGTGAATTCTAAAACCTTGTAACTCTTCAAAAGAACTCATTTTTGATTTGATGTTCTTGATTGATGATTAAGAATATGTTTTTGGCTTGCAGAAGTGTGATACCAAAGCCGAAAAACTGGGGAGGATTCAGACTTAAACCAAACCTTTTCGAGTTTTGGCAGGGACAGCCATCTCGTTTACATGACAGGTACGCTCTACTTCTTCACAATTTATTGTAATTTCGATGGACAGATCAGGTGTCTAGATTTCGAGAAATAGCTGGAAAAAATGTAGAGGAAAATGATCTCTTAATTACGCTTAGAACACATAAAAGTAGCCATGGGCCCATGGCCAATGTTTGCTAACATATGGTCGTCGAACACAGGCTGCAGTATTCTCTGCAAGACGTAAACGGGAATCCTGCGTGGAAAATTCATAGATTGGCCCCATGACTTCTACTCACTACCTCTTCCCTGTGAAGAACATGGCTCTTTGTGATTCATATCAAACCATTACAATGAGAATAAGATTTTAATTATAGCTGTATAGCGATTTATCTTCTTAATGTGACTAAATTATTAGTGCTTTTCCATTTTCAGCACTTAATACTGTGATTTATTTTAGCTTTTGTGTTTGATAAACCAATACAAAGATACAACTTGTGTCTTGACGGATAAGTAGTTATCGCAGAGACGATGGTTTGGCCTAAAATTTTACAGAACTATTGGTTCCTTTTTGGACAAATCCTTGCCACTTACACCAAAATAAGACCCATTTTTCAGGCCAAACCAGATTTTGTTGACTCCTCTTGGATTTTCCCTGACACTTCACTCCCAAAAGTCTATGGCTCCAAGTCCAAAAACATCTAACACAAACAAATTTTTTTTTAATGTAAATTCAATATAAAATCTTGACTATAAATATGAAAAGATAATATCTTCTACGTTTAAATGCTTCCCAAATGGTAGTGGCTAATATCACCGTCCAACTGAAGTTGAACAGAAGAAGACATATTCTATGTAAGGGACAAATGCATGTAACCAACAAACTAAGACAATATCTTATTTATTTATGTAATAGTATATGGAAGGAGAGGGAATGGAGATGGAAAGTTGGATGAATGGTGACCGTAGGATGATAAAGGATGAAATGATGGGAGCATAAAAAACATTGGGGTTAAGTGGTTTAATGAGTAGGTAAGATGATCACATCAATCCTAATATCTAAGCCCCCTTTTTCCAAATTATCTCTAATCCACCACCATCATATGTTTTTGTCACCATCCTCTGCATTATTTCAGTTTTGGTTATGACCTTTAAGAAATAAATGATGGGTCTCTTGTCAGTTGAAAATATGTAGTCTTTTGGGGACAAAGATGGCTTGTCAACAAAAGGCAAAAGGAGAGGTCTTCCTTTGGATAAGAACCTTAGCTCATATCTCTCCACCACCACACTTTCCCTCACCCTACATTTTAGTTACGCGTACCACATTTTAACCGAACGAAGCCAAATAATCGAATCGAATCAAAATGATCTTTTCTTGAAGTTACATTATAGTTTGCTGACAAATGACATAATTTAAACAGATTAAGATGAAATATCTCAAAATTAATTAAAAATGGGAAAGACAAAAGAGAGAGATGTCTCATTAGTTTCTCAACAACAACAACTAGAGAGAGCCAAAAGTGCAGCTTATTAGAACCAACTCAGCTGTCTAACTAACACCGATGCTCCCAAAACATACATCCACTGTTCCACCTAACCACCCAAATAACATCTTTTGAACCCAAAAATAAAAAAAGAAAATAATGATACAACAATCTTGCATTCCTCCCAAGTCCCAACCACCATCATTCATCATCAACAATCATGTAGTGTGCCTCTGATGCCACCACCATCATCATCTGAGCTTCCTACACTTACCCATTTCATTCCCGTCTTAAAAAACGGAAACACGGAAATGCTCCTCGTTCTATAAAATCGTGACGAACTTTGGTGCATCATTCCTTGGACCATCAAGAGACCGATACATGTATAAAGTCTCGACATAATCCCTATTGTCATCATCATCATCCGATCCAATTACTTCCACAACTAGATTCGGCATTGCTCGTGCAATATCCTTGCAGCATCCCTTAGACAAGCTACATGCTGACATCCAAACAAACCTCATGTTGTAATAGCGATGCATACCAGACCGTAATGCAACATCTCCAAAGGGACTGTCCCTTATCTCAAGTTTCTGCAGTCTAGGGCAACCTTCTAGGACATGTCTCAGAGCCATGTCACTGTCCCCTGCAAAAGCTACTGAAAGCGTACGGACCAATTTCCCATACTCACCCATATACCTAAAAGCTTGATCTGTCAGCAATCCCGACACTGCAAGGCGAGTTAGCTTCTTGCAGTTTTTAACAATGGCACCAAATCCCTCGTCCATAGGCTTTCCTGTTACATGGTCAGGCCTATGTCGACCCATTATGCACAGCCTAAACACAGTAAGCTCTGGACAGTTCTCTGACATGGCTATCACAGCGGCATTAGTCATGCGCTGGCAAAAGTAGAGAATAGATTCTAGTTTCCTACAACCCTCGGAGATTGCTTGGAGGCCTAATTCAGAGACAGGACCTTCACTGTCTTCCCGAGGATCAAAAGGGAAGATCCTGAGTTCACGGAGTTCCTTGCAAGTGGCTGCAACTGCCTGTAGTCCTTCATCACATATTGAATCAAGGGCCTGCATTGTAAAGTTCAAGTCATGCATTTTACTCAAGTTCCTTACACAACTAATATCAAGTTTATTCATTCTATCCATCTAACACAAACAATACGGTCACTAGAGTTAAGTCACATATAACTTAATAAAGCCATGAAGACATAGATCAAGAAGGATACATACCCAGAACACCTGGAGTTTGTGGCAATTGAGTATGATGGGCTTGAACATGTCAGGAGAAATGTTAGCATAACTGAAGTTCAGGGAGGTGAGATTAGCGCACACCGGAAAGATAGCTGGAAGATACTCCGGCATCAACTCTCTAAACCCTGACAAGCAAACTACAGATTTACAAGCACGAAATGCAGCAGCATAATCTGGTTCTTGCTCACTCTGAGGTTCCTCATCATGGCTAAATGAACCAGTCCCAAGACTAGTAAGCTGTGGAGCTCCAAGTAGCAGACGATGTAGCTCCACAAGAGACACAAACCTGTTTAGCCTAAGTTTCTTCAAGAACGGTGACCTAGCAACAAGACCCTCAAGCGCCTTAAAATTGATAGGAGCTTCCACACAGTCAAAAGCTAAAGACTCCAAACAAGTTACATCCTCAGGGAAACAAGAGATCCAATCCACTTCATCATCCGTGACCTCAGACTCAATCAAATCAAGCACTTTCAGCTTTCTGAAAACAAATTAATATCCAATAAGTTCATAACTATCAAAACATTACTCAAAGATAGCATTTTCATATCCAATAAGTTGTAACATTTACCTGCACTTGTTGGCAACAATAGAGATACCACTAGTACCAAAACCTTCACAACAAACCAAGATAAGCTCTTTAAACCCAGGAAAAGAGTCAGCAAGAAGAGCTAAATCATCATCAGTAACAAACATCCTCTTCAAATCAACTTTCTCAAGACAAGGATAAGCTTGAGCCATAGTAGAAACCCAAGGAGCAAAATTAGCACCCCAATCAGGAGGCATGAGATTGAAATCAGCAAACCTAGGTTTCCCTTTCAGCACAAGAGACCTAACACGCTTGAATCTCTGAGTCAACCTCGCCGGAGAAAGAGCGTAACAGTTACCAATAAAAACCTCAGATCGAGTCAAAGCTTCAACACGCCACCAAGATTTGCAAACTAGAGAAGCAGCGTTACGGTCACATCTTGAATCTAGGAACTGAAGAACGTTCTCAAGTACGTTTTCGAGAACATGGTCAGGGAAAGTTTGAGAATTTGAGATACAGTTACGAGATTTGTTTGGTGAAGAGGAAGATGAGCAAGGATCAGCTATGGCGGTAGAGGGTAGATCCAACGGTGGAGATTGTTGGTCATCGTCATCTTCAGACATTTCTGAGCGATCTTGTGTCATAAAGAGAGAGGCTTTGGATTCAGATTAGAGAAGAGGAAGAGGAAGAAGAGGAAGAAGAAGAAGAAGCTTTGGGGTGTGAGAGAGTGGGAGCTTTCTCTCTCCACTTCGTCTCCATTATTTGGGGATTATTTTTTATTTTTAATTTTCTGTTTTGTCTTCTTATATTTATGTACAAAAATAATTAATATTCATGTTTTTTTTTTCTTACTAGAAAGTAAAATGTAACTCTTTTTTTCTGCTTTCTTGTCTCCATCAATGTTTTTACACTTTACAGTTTCGTCCTCTTTATTTTCTTCAGATCTCTATTTTAGCAATGTTTTAATTAGAAAACAATAAAATCAACATTATCCATTTCTATAGTGTAGGACACTTGCCTACCCTTTTTTCGAGATAAGTTGAGAATTTAACCATATTGGTTAGGGTAATTTTTTTTGTCTTAAACCAAATCACTAAGCATAGATAATATGAACAAATTGGTTGGGATCATTTCAAGTAACCTCCTACGAATTATATGTATAGACCCGCATAAATGATTTCGAACTAGTGCACTTTTTTGGATTCTAACATTTTTGATCCGTAGATTATTATTAAGTAACTCACAATAGTTTATAACTTCTTATACCTTAACCTAAGGTGGTAAGTGGTAACCGATTTAGCTAATGACGTCTTTAAATTTTATCAGTCAAAAATGTATTTATATATGTGCCACAAACAAGCACATATTATTCTACCAATCAAACAAAACAAATACAGTATAACACAACTAAATACAAAACCCATTCATCATTGAGGCTCTGTTTTTTGTGTGCAAATACTCATCGTTGTGGCTAACCATCTGTTTTAGACTTTTAGTTATCGTTAACTTCCTATCAACTAGTTATATGCAACCAAAGAAGTGTTTAAATGGACGACAGAGAATGAAGCACATGAACCCCTACTTATCTTCAAAAGTATATCATAAGAGTTTCAACGTCAAATCTAGCATTACAAATTTTTGTAGGAAATTTTTTTTGTTATAGAATTAGAATCGAAAAGCCTCCAAAACTCACAAAATTTTCTCTTTTAATCATTTGTATTAAAACAGAGCATACATACTCTAGTTCTAAATTTGGCAAAACGAGTATCATCTTTAATGCAAAACATCTAAACATAGAAGAAACATCACATTAATATTTCTAAAATGTTACTTAACACTTTGGGTTATAATATCTAGTTGCGTTTTATAGTCTCCTCACCGAATATGCACATAAAACCTAGCTAGATAAGGTGTGTCCTCCTAAGGGACACAAAACTAGCAAAACAGCATTCCATAAAGTTTGGAAGGATTTTTTTTCAGACAGAAGGGAAATATTTGTTGAGGTTGAACGGAAGAGCATAGAACTCTTCTGTTCTCGGGTCGTTCTTGAAAGTCCAGAATCTGTCCCACCAGTGTTTACCTCGGTCTTTCCTGATCGAACCATCTTTCTTGTGAAGCGTCGTGTCCAACAAGTAAGCCACACATCCTCCCACAAAGGCCTTGGACGAGAAGGGCACATTGACCATGTCGTTGAACCATCTTGCCCCGGTATGAACTGGACCATAGCCTTTGATGGCTGTGTGCTCGTTGAAATATTGTGGAATTGATAGGCCTAGGAAGATTGAGAAGCCCAGTATGAATAATGTCCTGAAGCTATTCAGGTTGCAGAATTGCAGCAAACTCAGTCCTCCAGCACCTATACAACAGTTTTTGTATTAAAGATGCTCATAGCTAAAACAAGTCTCTAGCTCTATATGTTGGTAAGCAAACCAATCTGAACCAAATTGCTTCAATCTAAACCAAGCTAAAAAAGAAACAATACTTACCTACATACGCAAAGAAGAGACAGTACAAGGCAGCTATGATAGGAGAAGGTATGGATGCAAATACTGCCCCGAACTTCCCTGCATTAGTTTTATTTAAGACGATTACTTAACGTAGTCCACTTCAATTCTTAATGAATTTTTGTGAGAGAGACAAGCTTACCAAGAATTGAGAAGAATATCATAAAGCCTGCAGATATTTGAACAACTCTCCTGCTACCAATTTTTGTTAGTGCCAGCAGACCCGCATTCTCGCTGCATTCATGTGAAAACAAACTCACCACACCATTCAAAATCAGCTCATGTCCTAGATTTGGGAAAAGGATAGGAGGTCTTACACAGAAACTGAAGACCCTATACCAGTTCCGAACAACCCTGAGATTAAAATTGCAACTCCCTAAACCAGAAGAGAACATAGTTGAGGCACAACGTTAGATAAATGGCCACTTGCTTGCCCCGAGAAAACCTCGAGATGGTATTTGTAAAATGAAGCTTATGAAGTGAGTATTTACCTGCCAACCAACCCCGCGGCTGATAACAGAAGGTGGCGGCATTGTGGCACTAGCATATCTTGAGACGGCAATAAAAGCACCTGTGGACTGTTTTTTGTTGACAAACAAGTCAACATAATGAGTAAGCAAGATGAGATTAAACCAAAGAGCAAGAAAATTCGAAAGAATGAAGAGAGAGTCTCATTGACTTTAAAAGTTAATGAGTATGCAACCTATGAAATTCATCTATTAAGGACAGCCTTTCTATATAAATGGATATGAAAATCTATGCATATCATAAATAATTGTCTAATGTCATTTAAAAAAGGTGAAGATGAGTGAAACAAACCTCAACAAGAGCAACAAAAGAAGCCATCATCATGGCAAATGCTTCACCAGCATCAAACAATGGTGCTCCCCATTGGAAAGGCCACGGAACTCTTATCCTGCACAATTAATAAGCGTAAAATGCTAAGCCACACTTGTATTCACTGACAGGTCATTAAAGAAAATACTTTTTTGCTAACATAACTCAGCGAGACATTCAATGTTCAAGCCTTGTTCTGAAATTCTTACCATGGAGCAGCACTTATAAGCCCAGCGCGATCAGTCCGACAGCTTCTTTGAGTATCTGTCCCAACACCATTATAGGCACCACCAAGTGTAAGAAAGAAAGCATAAAGCCATACTATCGCCACAGAAAATATGACAGCAAAGCGAGCAAACACATGTTTTCCTCCTTTTATAACATGGGGCATGTACTACAAAACCAGCAAAAAGTATGACCCAGATGATTAGAAACATCAACATACTGGAAGAACACATCCGGATCAATAACTTATGCAATGAGAACAGATGAGCCGGCTGCAAATTGCTACCAGTTATGAATCTTTACCTACAATTACCTGTGATATTAGTATGAGAATAATAAGCCCAGGCAGTCCAATCTCAATACACTTAGCAACCTGGCCAAAATAACAAAGAATCAAGATTCCACTAGGTTGATATAATTTAGTTTATCTGTTCCCATTTACAGAACAAAGAGACTTACACCGGGAAAACCTAACTCGTACAGGCCATAACCAACTAATCCAACCAAAGGAGCAGCAGATAGTGGACTTAAGAACCTGGACGAACAGAAGTTCAATATCATATTCTTTAACCTGACACAGTGGAACAAGATTTGAGTCTAATGTAGCTCAAAGACTGACCTTACAACATTACGCCAAAGGCCACTGAAGCCAAGGATAATTTGAAGAGTTGAAGCAACAATAAGAGCACCTTGGGTTGCCCGAATTATCCTCTTAAATCGCTGATAAGGTATCAAAAAGGTAATTTAGAGTAAAACTTCATATTCAAGCATAACTTTATTGATAGTGATAGTACACTAAATAGATAATAACACAATTCAATTAGGGGATAAGTGTGAGCTACGAACCTCAACTGGATCTGCAACGTCATTGAATCTCCCAGAAAGCATGATTGAGATAGTAACCGGGACAAATGTATAAGATGCTCCAATAACAGCAGGTAATCTAGTTCCAAACACAGTTTGGAGCAGTGTGTTCAATCCAGCTACAAACAATATTGTCTGGATCAGCTTTGCCTTCTCTTCCTGCCAAAATCATAAACTTTAAGTACAATGAAAGACTGAAAAGAATAATGTGAACAACTATCTTTCTAGAAAAGAGACTTAACTTACATTTCTACCTCCCATTTGTGGAACAAGAGCCGATGGAATCAGAACTGTTGTTCCAAGCATCACAAGGTAGTGTTGAAACCCAAGCAGAACAGCCTCAGCTGTAAGACAAGAATAAACTCAGTCTCACATTTACTAATTAAGAAGCTTAAAACCTCATATTCAAACAAGAATTATTCAAAAACCAACTACCAAATTAGAAACATACAGTAACACTAAAAATAAAAGTTAGATTGAACATATAGCAAAACCAAGGGGTGGATTAAGTTTAATTTCCTTTGTTAGCAAAGAATGATCCTCAAAACACCTAGTAGGAGATTCTCAAGGTAAAAACGAATATTTCTTAAAGAGAAAAGTAAGAATCCAATCCTCACGTTGCAACAAAAAGCAAAAAGTAAATGATACCAAAATCAGAAAAAGTAAAAATGGAAGAAGCTAATCAATCACAAGGCTTCAAAACCAGGGATATGCCTAGAACAAAAGCTAGAAGTCAAACGTTAAGGGAAAAGGAAAAGAAGAGAGAAACTAACGCCATGGAGGAGGACTTGTAATGCAGTAAGAGATATCTGGAAGCTGTTCTTTCGGCGGATGTGGTAGTGGATCACCACCCGATTTCGGAGCTGACATTCTTCAACCTCTGCAACAAAAAAATAAAAATCAAAACTTTAAACCAAAAACTTCACATAACGAGAAAGTGACTGAAACCCAAATCACAGAAGAAGCAAAACTCACGAAATTTGAGCTCAAGAAGCAGAAAACAAGAAAAAGACCTCGTTTTGAGCTAACCCACAGTTGCAAAAACAATAAAAACCAAAACTCTACACCAAAAACTTCACTAACCCGAAAAGTGACTGAAACCCAAATCACAGAAGAATCAAAAGCTACGAAATTTGAGCTCAATAAGTAGAAAACATAAAAACAGAGGTAAAGACCTCGTTTTGAGCTAAACCCACAGTTGTAACTTTACACCAAAAAAACTTCAATAAACCGCAAAGTTACTGAAACCCAAATCACGAAAGCAGCAAAAGTCACGAACTTTAAGCTCAAAAAGCTCGTAAATGAAGAAAGAAGGCGAAACAGAACAAAAACCCAACAAAAAGACCTCGTTTTTAAAGCTAAAATCAAGAGCAGAGTTTTAAAAATGATTCTGTTTAAGTAAGAAGAGCAGAGAGGAGAGATTATACACAGATTAGAAGAAATAGAAACCTTGTGAAGAAGCAGCAGCAGAAGAAAATTGGAGAGTAAACTAGAAGAAGAAGCAGTGAAGAGAAGAGGCTTGATGAGGAAGGAGCAGAGGGGACAGTTGTCTACGTTTCGCTATATCAGCGTTACTTTGTGCACCGATTGACGTCACCACGAAAACAACCTCTTACCTGTCATTACTCTTAATTCATTTGTCATTAGTAGTTCCCCAACGCTTTTTTCTTATTACTAAATTTTTGACAATGAAGACAATACTTATTTATTTGTTTGGTAATGAATGAATGATATAGATATAGTTTCATTGTGGTGTCGCCAACTGCTATTATTATTTATAATCAGTGTTCTTAAACACACTATACAATTTGGCACTAAACACTAGACTTCTAAGAAACATTATTAGCACAAGCTTCTAGTCTCAATAATACGTTATTGTTAACTTGTGTTATTGTTAATGAGGCGTTAGACCCATAGTTATACAAAGAGAGAAGATAACCTAAGGTTACAAAAAGACCATAATGGGGCAAAGAAATGTTGACTAAGCTAAGATTAGACCATAATGGGGCAAAGAAATGTGGACTAAGCTAAGATTAGTAGCTATTGACTAGATCTACTCTATTAAACCAAAAGACAATACTGAAGTAGCAATAATATCTTCAACAAAGTTGTTTCTCGACTATGCATTCCAACCTAATGGTCCTTCTATGGGAAGTGAGGTTTATCATAGCTGAACATTGGACTATATATATCAAATAGGATGTTCCTGTCGAGTGTAGTTGGTTAACCCATAAAGACAAAAAGAACAGTTGTACCATTGACTAGCTATATCAAATATATGATTAGAGATGATGATATACGTGACCATAAATATTTAATAAGCAACTCTCACAAATAGAGCAAAACAAGAAATGTTGAAGAATATGGAAACCAAATCATACTCTTTACGTAAATTTTAGCAACCATTAGATCCCTAACAAGCCTTCCCATTTTTTTTCCTTCTGGATTATAAAAAGAAAAAGAAAAGAAGCAAGGACACGAATCTTGAGTTTTGAATGATCTTAGATTGGTCTTTGGGAATTAAGGACCACGTTTCCTTCGGAAGCATAGGCAACCCTGTTGCTGGTCGTTAGGAATCATCCCTCCTCCCTTGGTTGTGTCAATACTCTCCAACATTGGTACAACCTCATCCATCTCCGGTCTCTTGTCCGGATTTGCATCCCAACATCGCTTCATCACAGCTGCAAGTGCGCTCGGGCAACACCTCGGTATATCGGGTCTCAGGTTCTGCATTGATCATATGTAGCAGCATATTGCATATAGATTTTTTACTTCAGTGAAATGATGAAATGGTTACACTACTCTAGATCACATTTTTTACTTCAGTGATTCCTCAAGATTTACAACAAAATATAATTGTGAAACAACCAATATGCACATTTCAATTAAATTAACTTTTCTTTGCTTAATCTATTCAACCATACCTGGCGGACGACGGCTGAAGTGACCTCAGAGAAAGTAAGGTCAGGGTATGGCATGTCACAGCAATATATCTCCCATAAGCAGATCCCGAAACTGTATACATCGCATTTTCGATTATACGGGTTTCCATTGAGAACCTGCAGCCAAAGTTTATTTGTTATAAAAAGTTGGTTTGTTACCAATCTTGATGATGCATTATCACTATAGTACCTCAGGCGCCATGTAGCCAAGTGTGCCAGTCTCTCCTGTCATGTCATTAGGGTTAGATGCTTCAACTCTCGCAACTCCAAAATCTGCGATTTTAACAGTCCGGGTTTTGTCTAACAACATATTCTCTGTCTTTACATCTCGGTGAACAATCTTCTGCGAATGAAGGTAACTCAACCTAAAAGCAACATAACAATAACCATTAGAGCAGATAAACGACTTGAGAAGGCAGCGAAAGAAGGGAGAATATAATGTACCCTCTAGCGAGATCAAGAGCGAGCTGAACAACAATTTTAAATGTTAGTTTTCTTCTTCTGTTCTTGATCAGGTAAGATTTTAAAGCACCACCTGGAAGATATTCAACAACAACACAACATATATTGTTTGGCATAGCTAATGGACCACTCTCTGTTTGCAACTGTAACCCTGATGCACCCATTGTTGCTCCTATAAACTGCAAAATATACATTCATTGATGACCCAAATCTTATTTATATCCTCAATATATAACAATGGTAAAAAGTAAACAGAAGTGAAATATGAACCTTGGTGACATTAGGATGATCCAATTTATGCCAAACAGCAACCTCCTGAGCAAAATCAGCTCTCAAAGACACAATCTCAGCTTCTGATCTATGACCTTCTTCACCCCAATCAAGCAACTTCACTGCTCAATTTCACCACAATGATTAGCTCATTTCTTCACTTTAAATTTAATAACAGTAAAAAAGCTCTTTAGTTACTGCATTCAAGGGATCTATTATTCACTCTTTTTTTCTTTAAAATTTATTTCATGAAAAAGAGAGATTGAGACAACAACAGCTGGAATCACATGAAAGATCCACAAAGCAAAAGAATCATAATTATCCAAGTAGAGACCTTTCAAGTAGCTGAAGAAACACTTATGATAGCAAAACCCGTGTCGGCTTCACGGAGATCACAAGATTTGCTTCTACCCTCTAAAGAAAAAAACTCTTCAAATCCAAAACAATTCAGCAACTTTAATCTTAAAAATCCAAACTTTTTTTCAATCTAACAAGTTTCATGGTCAAAAAACACGAACACAGAACTAAACTATTCAAGTACAAAGCCTGTTTCGGATCCGACATTTCAAGTACAAATGTAGTAATCCATTCTTAAATTCGAGACTTTAAACTAAACTTGAAGACTTTAGCATTATTTCACAGTTACAAACTAATAATATAAAATGAAAGGGAAAGGTTTCGATGAGAGAAGGAAGCTAGAACGACGGGAAAGTGACTAACCGGCAACATCTTGACCGTCGTAGATACCACGATGAACGGTACCAAAAGTGCCACGAGCAAGAACAGTCTTGATGATAAGTTTAGAAGGATCGATCTCCCACTCAAGTCTCTGTTTCCTCTTGCCAACAAATCCGCCGCCGTTTAGAGTGACAGGGGAAGAAGAAGCAGAGCCACCGATGGCGACGGCGGTTGTGTCTTCTTCATCTTTCTTCTTGTTCTTCTCTAAAGTCAAAGCTCTGCTTAAGTGTCTCTCTAGTTGCTCGTCTAAGCTTTTTAGATCAATCTGATCTGCTCGAACAAACCCATCCTTTCCTTCTTTCATTGTCAAGCAAAAGATCCTATGAATCTTTTTTTGGTCTTCTATAAGTTGTTGTTGATTTTGTTTCAACAAGTTTCTTCTCTCTCTCTCTCAGATAATCAAACGCAGAGGAAAATGGGAAAAGAAAATCATAAAAAGGGAAGATGAGAAGAGAAGAGAAGACCGCATGTGAGTGAGCACATGGTCTTGCCTCGACGCTAATGTATCTGTATTTACATTTCTTTTTTTCCTTTCATAAAATAAATACTTTTTTGTTTTGTATTTCCAAAAACAATAATCATCACTTATTATCAAAATAAGTGTTGGTACCAACCATTTTATTGACGAGAATAGTGAGTGCAAAAGTTTGGCCCATTACTCTGGATGTTCGGCCCATCAAAGATTTGAGCTCCCTCGTAAACCTAAATACAAAAATATTAGTATGTGAATTTCGACATCTACATTTTTGACGTCGTATGTGGAGTTTATCATACTTCTGATTTTGGTCTTTCCAACTTGGTTTCACATACTATGGATAAACTACTAATATAAATTGATGTTACGAAGTTAAAAGATATTAGGAAGAACTAAGCCGATCTTTCTCATCTTGATTTGATATTGACATGAAGATATCGGTTGTGGCATGTCTAAACAATTGGACATGCTTGTTACAACTCAGTGTGTGTTTGAAGTACGCTTTGATGCTATGAACTCGACCAACTCCCGAGTTATACTATGTAAAATATTGTTCTATTGTCAGCATATAGAGTATAATGATAAGTGGATCCAATCATGTCTCTTGACTTTTTTATTTTTTATAAATTGAACCAAATCTATTTTCACATACGCTTACACGTATGGGATACATATGATAATCAATTGATTTGAAGATTGAGGAATGGAACTTAGAGTGGTGGTTAAGTGTATTGGTTGCTTTAAATTGCACGAAGCGTGGATGATTTTGTTGGCGTATCCACGTACCAAATGGCTCCATGCATTGTCTGTTGTCCCTACCAAAACCTTCACTATTCTTCTTGAGATCAATATTAAATATATATATTCTCTCAAATAAAGCATATACACAATGGTGCTCTTCTTCTTTTCTCTTTTTTTTTTTATTTTAAATGTATTGTATAATCGCATGTTCGTTACATATTAACCAAATCAAATTAAAAGGTCAAATATAAAACAAAAGCTAGAATTTCTATGCCGAAAATATGGGAAATGAATACCTTTTGAAATTTGGGAGTGGCCATTAGAAGCTCCTCAATTTTATTTTATTTTCGCCTTTAAGGTGTACAAATTTCTTTTTAATTTAAAATTTAAAAATAATTAACATGATCAGCTCTTCCTCAACTATAACTCTAATTCCGTGTACTTAAATAGTTAAATTATACTATAAACCCACTTAGTTGCTTTATCTAAGAATTAAAGAATGTGAACTCATCTCCCATGCGTGTTTTCCTTTACTCAGAAGGAAATTAAATTTCAATATTCTCTGAAACCCATTACAAAACACGGTCATGCTAGAAGACTTGAAGTCGTGATATGTAGCATTTTTAATGCGTTTTGTGAATATATGTAAACTATATAGATGTTATATAAGTACTCTCGGTCCAACATTTTGGAGCACATTATACTATGATCTTGATATTCAGCCAGTTTATTATGTCATATTTTTCGAGAACATTTGTTGAATTGAAGAACATAAAAGATAGCAAATCAACATCTCATATATGTGTCTTTATCAAAAAAAAACATCTCATATATGTGTATTTTTTTTAACCACGCAAAATGAGAAGAGTGTTATTTTATGTGTATAAAAATGGTGGACCTAGGATATGATGATTGCTTTAGAGACACACAGAAAGAGAGAAACGGTGGAGGGTTTGTTTTGGGCCCCTGACACCATTAAAGCCAGTAAGGATTAAGTGTATCCACTTTTAATTAATCCTAATTTATATACTATACGGATTAGTAATATTATCCTAATGGTTTTTGTATAACTTAAATATTTGGCGTGGTAATATTAAATGTTACTCTGCTTGTATGATTGTGAGCAACCAGATCTCTCTTATCTGTACATCAAAGATTTGGTTCAGGTTACTAAATCATGGGTCTTCTACATCTATCACTATTGAATATAGTTTCAGATGTCTTTGATTGTCAATGAAAAATATCTTGGGTATAATTATTACTAGTCAGTGCCATTTTCTGACAAGAGAGAACGTGTCTGTTTCTTCTGGGGGATTAATTAGGTTTAGATAATTTTGGTATCAAGTTTTATGATTGATAATATACGATTAAGTCATTGGCTAACTAGCTAAAAAAACTTTTTTTGGCTAACTTGGTAATTTTTGGTGATGCAGGTTGTTCATTTGGGTTTCTGTATAGAAATTATCTCCTTTTTTGTCCTTCGAAACTTATCTTACAGTATCTAATATTGAATTTATATTTTCATAATATAAATTATTGTGGATTGGTCATAAATTATGATCTCAATAATAATGTTCTTATGTTATCATTATTTGTTTGTATTTTTATAAGTCAGTGAGTATGACTTGTACCGTTCCTACTTCTATAGTGAAAACGGAAGTCTTATAATGATAATGAAGCTTGTTTTTTTTTCTTAACACTTTAGTATATATAGAAAAATATACATATTTTGGAAGAGATTATAATAAAGAAAAGATGAAGAGCAATCAATTGTCTTGTAGGATTTTCCTTTCTTCTTGTTATATTTATCGTCACATATTTCATCGTTTTTTCACTATAAGTGCAATAGATACATTTTCCACGAAAGTGTTTTGGAGATCCATATGAAAATAGACCAACCAGAATGGGAAGACAAAACATAATGTGAAACCCAAAGAAGATGGAAATGGAGGGTGCAAAAAGGTAAAAAGTAAAAGTAGAAATGATTTGGGGTTTGAACGGTCAAGCCATTGCAAACGAGAGTATTTGAGAAATGATTGGACCTTCTTCTTCTTCACATTGGATACTTTCACTACTTTTCTTACTGACGATGAACGAAAGTACGAAACCAACAAAATACATAAGCGAGCGTCTTATAAAACATGATTGCATGAAGTAAGTATACTTTGGCTTCAAATGGATTTTTTTTTTTGTATAGCTTCATTGATGATCATTTTTATATTATGTGAATGATATTTGTGTTTCGGTGGAATTGAAAGATACTAGATTCCGTTAGCTGAATTTGTTTACATGTGATGAAAAGTGAAAGTCGACTGATTCTTCTTTCCAACCAAAACAAGCTATTTGGCATAATTTATTTTTCCACCAAATGGGCAAATGTATATCTTTTAGCCAAATATAAATAAGCCGAAAAAGCATGTTAACAACAATATGGATTATGAGTATATCTTACTAATTAGTAATTACATCGAGAAAAATAAACAACTATTTAGATTTTGAACCCACCAAATTCAGCTAATTTTCCCAAAAACATTTGTTATCGGATTTGGTAAACACTGTGGCATCACGATACCTAAACTTTAACGCACGCACGCATCTCTGTTATGATGAAGGTCACTTTCGTCTTTTTCTCTTGTATATATCTTCTTCCTCGCTAACTTCTCTTCGCCATCACTGAAACTAATATCTCTCTGCTTCCTCCTTAGAACTTCTATTTGCTTCTCTTGCATTCCACTTTTGTGAGTTTCTATTATCTTCAGTTTTCGAGATAGAACTTATAAACTCTGTAATAATATGCATTGTGCATATTTTTCTAGGTTAAGTTATTTGTTTTAAAGTGTTCTGTTTCTTGCTAGCACTAAATCTATTGCTCTCGTTTATTTTGCAGATTCATTTGAAGTAGTGAGATTGACTCCAGAGATAAAACAAGAAAGAGCAACAAAGCAACAGCATGCGGTGGTGGTTGTGTCTTTCTGCTTATGTTTTTCGTACAGTAGTAGTCTTCTGTCGTGTGATTCTGTAAACTGCGATCTTACTTCAGACATAGCTTTTTTATGTAATGGGGTCGTCTTTTTTCTTCACATTCCCTTACTTTGTCCGCCAAATTATTTAAGACTTCGTTTGGATACTCTGTTTTGGGAGAAGGAATCAGTTGGGGAGAAAGTAGTTATGGTTTGTCAATCAGCGGGACAGACAAGATTTCGTACACTCAAACACGAACACGGTATCACAGGAAACATTGTAGTTAGAGTCATTGCATGCTTTCAACCTCTCCAAGATTGCCAGGTTATTTTCTTGTTTGATGAGTTTATGTTATTGCAATATATTTAGATTTTTAAACCACCAGAACTTTTTTTTATTGATTTCGTTTTAGCTTTGATGTTGTGTATTTTGCAGGCTGAATATTTCCGTCAATTGTTGAAGCCCGTCACGTAGAGTAGCTCGATACTTATCGTTCTTGTTTCAAGCCTAGTTTCTTCTATCCATTTAGTTGGTAAGTTCCAGTCTTTGCACACATAATCTTTTGACCTCCCATTCTTGATTATAAGTAGCTGATTTGTTTGAGATGATGATGTCCTCTGTTTTGGATAGTTGATTTGTTTAGTGTTGGATGGGACAAGATCGTGGGTTTGGGTTTCCTACTCAGCGCTTGTGTTCCTTGTCTTCCCTAGCTCTGTCTCATCTCGGGAAGCAAGACTTGAATTTAGTATCTAAAACCTGCGGCGACACCACCGACATGTTTTCTACTCGTGGATCTTATCAAGTTTCTACCCAAGTCTCTCAATCCTATTTTGATGGGTATTGTGGATGGGTTCATGGGTCATCCCACCTACAGCAGCAGTTCTTGCCTCCTCAAAACCAATGTATGAAGCAAGTACCTCTTCAAGTAGACGGTGTTATATCTAAAGCTGAGGAACAATGTAGTCAGAAGAGGTTCCTAGTGTTTGATCAGTCTGGAGATCAGACGACTTTGCTACTCGCTTCCGATATACGGAAATCTTTTGAGACCCTAAAACAGCATGCCTGTCCTGATATGAAGGAAGAGCTCCAAAGAAGCAACAAAGATTTGTTTGTTTGTCACGGAATGCAAGGAAATAGCGAACCGGATTTGAAGGAGGATTCGGAAGAACTAAATGCATTGCTTTACTCTGAAGATGAGAGTGGTTATTGCTCTGAAGAAGATGAGGTTACAAGCGCAGACCATTCCCCAAGCATTGTAGTATCAGGCCGTGAGGACCAAAAAACATTTCTTGGAAGCTATGGACAACCATTAAATGCTAAAAAGAGAAAGATACTCGAAACCTCGAATGAGAGTATGCGGGACGCTGAATCGAGCTGTGGTAGTTGTGACAACACAAGGATTAGTTTTCTGAAACGTTCTAAGCTGTCTAGTAACAAGATAGGAGAAGAGAAGATATTTGAGACTGTAAGCCTCTTGCGCAGTGTAGTCCCCGGGGAGGAACTGGTGGACCCGATCTTAGTCATCGATAGAGCCATTGATTACCTTAAATCATTGAAGATGGAAGCGAAAAATCGAGAAGCATGAGGTTCTTTGTTTGTAGGATACCTAAGACATATTAGCATTGGCAAGTGGACTTGGTTTCTAAACAAAGTAGTAGACATATTGGACCGTGGTACTCTTGTCAAGCTACAAAGGGATCAGGTTGTTGCTAGTTGGAAGATAAACCAAATAATGTTTCGGAGTTGCAAGAGAAGGAATTGATATTAAAATGCAAATTGAATATTTCATATTAGTTGATGATTAAGATGGATTGCGAAATTTTAATTTCAGTCGTTTAGCTGTTTGTTATATCATGTAGTTGCTTCTTCTTTTTCTATAAGATTTTGTCGGTGTGGTTGTTATTGTTCATCTGTGAGTCGTGTGGCCGAGAGAATCATAAATGGGAAAGTTGAATAACCATTTTCAATGATAGGCCAATTATAATGGTAAACACACAATTAATTTAACTTTTTTACAAATGATTAAAGATGTTTGTTTTCGTGCCAAACAGACATGTGATTTGGTGGGATATTTGGCAGTCTTTTGTCAATATGGTAGCAATTTTTGCCTATTGTTTCATGATTAAGACTCTTATCACTTGTCATTTCCTGACTTTTGTGCATAGAACTAGTGACATGTGATATACTGTAGTCCCATCCAGTTTATAAGTTTTGAATACATGTCTCTAGCCATTCAGAATAAATCTTGCAGCTAAATGTTTTAGAAACCGGACCAGATACCGGTTCATCCCAATTTCAGCCACATGAACGATTCTTGGTCTGCAGGACCGGACCGGTCCGGTTTTTAAAACATTACAAAAATAATTTTATATGCGTAATAAAAAAATGAAGGAACAAAACTGTAATGTTCGTCTCGGGAGACACAATCCAGAAACGAAACGCCTTTTGTGAGAGAGAGAAGAGAAGAGAAGAGAAGAGAAGAGAAGAGAAGAGATCGCACCACACAAAAACTACAATTTTGTTTTGGAAATTACTCTCACCCACCTGAATTTTGTTGCTAGAGAGACAACACTTAGGTTTTGGGCGGAGTTCTGATGTGAAATGAATCGGCGTAGAAAATTTTCAGGATCCTCCAATTCGTCAGAGAGTGTAGCGAGGAGTGTCTGATCCGTTCGCTGATTCTAATGGCTGGACGGGTCTTCGAAGCCTGGAAGGGAAGTAATGTAAGCTTTTCTTTTTCTTTCTTAAGGCGTCTCGATTTCGCTTTACTCTTTTCCCTTTTCTGGAATCTACATTTAGGTTTTCTTAAAGGCGACATTTTTATGACTTCACTGTCCTAGTTTTAAGAAAAATAATTGCAGAGAAGAATGTTCTGAGTGGATTTGTTGTTTTGATGAGAACAATGTGGACATTTTTGAGGGAAATTGTACTTTTGTGTGAAGAAATTAGTATCATCATATTCAATTAGATTACATTGGTGAGCTTTATTGGATTCGACTGTATATGTTGAATTTGGTGGCTTTAAATTTCGAATCTTTTTCAACTCTATCACTGTTGATAGTGTCATTTATTGTTATCATTGCGAAGATCTAAGTTTGAACATATATACCGTATTTGTTAGATTTGGTTTGGTTCCATGCTGATGCATCACCATATTTACAACATTGATGAGCTTTCTATTCACTATTGGTTCACTCTCCAAGCATGAACTTGCATTTTTGGTGAACTCTATCAGTCTATTGTCAGATTTTGTTCAATGGAACCCATTACCACTTGTGAATGTAGCTTTTGATGCAATGCTCTATGCTGTATTTATTCTGAACATGATGATCATCTTCTCTTTTGTTGGTCTTTTGCAGAAGTTTCTGTTTGGTGGGAGATTGATATTTGGGCCAGATGCTTGGTCTATTCCTTTTACCTTCCTGCTCATCATAACTCCCGTTTGTTTCTTTTCTGTATTTGTTGCAACACATCTTCGCCGCGAGCTCTTACCAAACAATGCGGGACATGTGTTCTTAGTGGCAGGAGTTCTATTTACTGTCTTTGTAAGTTTTCTCCAATGCCCATTTGATATTTGATTTCTTGTTCACATGTATCTTGTATACCTTATAATCTTATCATGGGATATTATAGGATCTTATCAACTCTTTTATAAGTTTTGAATGTTGATTATATACATGCATTATAGTATGATTCACTTGTAATTATACGACAATAAGTTAAAAATCTTACCAAAATTTTGAAATCACACCTCAATAACATGTATCTTACTGTGTTTCTTGTTATGTTCTTTCCTCTAGCTTAGATATAAAGTTTGAAGTATTATTTTGAATGTTGTCACTTTTTGTGTGGCTTTTGGATTATGCTTTTTTTGGGCAGGTTTATTATTCTTCCTTCATTTATGTTTTTTTTAAAATCATGTAAATACTTAATAGGTACTGATCCTTCTCTTCCTCACTTCTGCGCGGGATCCTGGAATCGTTCCAAGAAATTCGCATCCGCCAGAGGAAGAACTATGCTATGATACAACTGTATCAAGTGATGGAAGACAAACACCCACTGTTCAAATTCCTAGGACGAAGGAAGTCATGGTTTATGGCGTTTCTGTTAGAGTTAAATATTGTGATACATGCATGCTTTATCGGCCTCCTCGATGCTCCCATTGTTCCATTTGCAACAACTGTGTTGAGCGCTTTGATCATCATTGCCCTTGGGTAGGCCAATGCATTGGAGTGGTAAGCTGATTCAAAAGCATATTAAACTGGGAAGATATGCAGTTCATAAGTTCTTATAAGCAGAAAAATGTGCAGGATTTTCTATAAAAGGATTTCATATTTTGAGGATCTGGTTTTTCTAGTTGTTGACAAAACTGTGAACTTTAATTTTCCATCTTGACATTTTGTTTTGTGTGTGTTGTGGGCAGAGAAACTATAGGTACTTCTTTATGTTTGTTTCTTCGGCAACTATTCTCTGCATCTACATTTTTTCGATGTCGGCATTATACATCAAGGTTCTGATGGATAACCATCAAGGTACTGTGTGGAGGGCAATGCGAGAATCACCCTGGGCGGTTATGCTGATGATATATTGCTTTATTTCCCTGTGGTTTGTTGGAGGGCTTACTGGGTTTCACTTGTACCTCATTAGCACAAACCAGGTTAGTTTTGTTCTGCTCAGGGTATGCGTTGTGTAAATTGTGTCCTATCTGATACCCAACATTTCAATTTTTCAGACGACCTATGAGAATTTCCGGTACAGATCAGACAATAGAATCAACGTTTATAACCGTGGGTGTTCAAACAATTTTTTTGAGACATTTTGCTCAAAAGTTAAACCCTCAAGGAATGACTTCAGAGCGTTCATCAAAGAAGAACCTCCAAGGAATATTACATTGGCTACCACATGGGAACGACCAGAAGAAGCAGATGAAGAAAACAGGGAGGAACGGCGCCAGAAGGTGGAAGACGATCTAGACATCGATGAAGATGTTATGAAACTGCAGCAGCGTTTAAATGACGAAGAGGGCAGCGATACAGCGCATCACAAGATCGATATTGACCAAATGAGAATCGGGTCTAATGAGAGAGCGCCAACAATTCGATCAGAAGCCAGGCATGGAAACTGGGGAGCAAGAAGCAATGCACAGGAGGAGGACGTAATTGCTGGTTCTTCAGTAAGAGAAAGTAGAAGCTATGCAGCTGCAGAGGAGGGACGGTGATGAGTGAACGATGGTAGTAGGGTAATTATTTTGAAGCTTTTTCTTTCTTACTAAGTTTTTATTGTTTTCAATTTTTCATTATTTTGTGGGTTTGGTTTGATTTGGGAGTTGTGAACACTATTTGTGAATAAGTTTAGTGTAAGCTTGGGTAGAGGTCGAATTAAGTTATAAGTAATCAACTTTTTGAATGTTTTGCCGTGATGATGATTTCTAATGATGATTTAGGTTACTCTGGTTTTTGCCTTAAAATAGACAGAACCACAGTTTTATTTTACTGTTTTTCTTTCTAAATAAAGAAAGGCGATAAGATTGAATATTTTTGTCCCCTGACCAAAGTTATAGGAACCATGACAATGATCTATTTATAGAGACCGTTCAAACTGAGAACACACTAAATTTTTTACATTCTTAAATTAGACTTGCCATTTTGGTATATATATGACCCAAAGTGATATTGCCTCAACCAACAAAAGCTAAAACCAAAATCCGATTTCCCCATACTTAGAGGTCAAGAGAAATAAAATATTTTTCCGGCGACGCAATGGCTTCTTACTCCGGTTGTTTCTTCGTCGTTACTTTGGCAGTTCTGTCACAATTTCTCTTAGCCCCAGCTTCAGCCTTGGTCAACAGGGAATACATCGATTCCAATTGCCAAAGAGTCAAAAACAAAGCCTTCTGCATCCAAACTTTGACCACCTATCCTCCTGCCGCTGCTGCCACCGGCCTGGTACTGATCATCTAAACACATAGTTATTCAGTAATAATTCTAAACTAAAACACATCTACATAGCTTTTGATGGTTTGTTTCGATAAGCGTCTATGGCAACATCATTTAAAAGGAATTCAATGGAAAAAGTGTGAAGAACCAACCATTTGTTTTAAGAAGTTTTTATAGGTGTTTAAAAAGTTCATTAAAACTTTGAAATTGCTTATGTTTTAATCTGTAGTTACCATTGGCTGAGGCCGTGGTTGGCCTTGCAATATCCCACTGCGAGAAGACAGCTGGTTTCGCAGCAGAGACAGCCAAAAAGGACGCAACATTGAAGACTCAGTTCAACGAGTGCCACGACGCCTATGTTGGTATTTTGGCGTCTCTAAAGAGCGCTCTACTGGAACTCAAGGACTCACCAGACACTGCCAACTACGACGTCATGGTTTCTGGCGATGATACAAGGCGTGTGAAGGGTTTGGTCGAGAAAAACACTGACACTGCTTCCAAGACGCTTATGGAGATGACACTGCAGATGGAGCAGCTTCTTGATCTCGCTGCTGGAGCCACCGATGCTGCTGACGACGACGATGAGAACTTACATCGTCGTGCTTGAAGTTTGAAACTAAGTTGGGTTTTGTTTTCGGTTTTCGGTTTACTTTTGTTATAAAAAAATATGAATGGATTCAAATGACATATATATAAATTTTTATATGTCACTGTCACTGATAATTGAATCTTAGGATAATTTCAAATTGTAATATTTGTTAATTTCGAAGCAAGTAATTTCTATACATGCGAGCATAAATACGTGAGAGCTATTAACTTGAGATTTTAGGTTTGGGAATTTAATGGAAAGTGCCTAATTTAACCAAAAAAAAACGTTTGCTAAATACAGTAATTTAAGTTTAAAAAATATTTGGAAGACAAAAATATTCAATTTTATATCCAGTTGAAATTAAGAGATTTTAAAGACATATATCATACGCAAATCATCTCCAGTTCGAAAGAACATACTTTGAAATAAAATTTGAGTCATTAATCTTATAAGATATTAAATATTGTCCACCAAAAGTAGAAAATACTATTATCCTTAATAATTTGTATACCTACATTAATTTGTCTACGAAAAAATTAGTTACCATTTTCCTTCTAGAAACAAAAATTATCCGTCCAGAAATTCCATAAATCTTAACTGGACATCTCGCCAAAAGGACCTCTAATTAACATTACTTATCATAAAACTAAGTAAAGCTTCAGTTTCATGTTGGAAAAGTAGGAATGGTGGTGGTACAACGAATAAATCTGGAATTATTTGATTCATACATTTATAAAGTTAATAAAAATTTTGGGTTATTCAATTAATACAAAAGAATCTATGATTATTATTGAATTATATATTTATTTTATTGGTTTAAGACTTTTTATACGTTTCTTCACAAAATCAAGTCATAAAAGTATCATCAAATATACAGATTGTTTGAATTTTTTTACAAGGTTACAAAATAACTAATCAACAAGATTAAAAAGAACTCTATAAAAACAGTTTTGAATCTTTTATTTATTTATATTTTTATGACTTTCTTATAGTTATCAAAAATTCTTGTAAACTAAAAACCAATAACGCCCCTAAGATTTATGATTATTGAAAGAAAATAAACAAAAATAGAAAAAGAAATAAAATCTGGCCGGAGAAGAGAGGATATGATGAAGTCATGAAAACTATATGGGGGTAAGAAAGAAAAAAATCTCATTTGAGTCATTAATGAGTTTTGGCCAAAGTTTTGTCAAAACTTACACAATTTTTTCTTTCTATAAAAGTAGAAAACAACTTTTTCATATTTTAATAGAAGAATAAATCCACCATATCTTCCATGTCATGTGTTGTGTTTGTCCATGTTTCTTGGAAGAAAAAGTTATAATAATCATTCATTTCCACCTTACATATGTTTATTTATTTTATTTTTATATAAGCCTTAAATACGCCATTGATCTAATATTAGTGCCATTGCTCTAAAATTAGGTCTGTTATGGTTCATTCACCAAATTCTCCAAAAAAAAGCTAACAATAAGAAGATTGACCACATATTTTGATCCATCTTTACTTTTTAGTTTCTATACAGAGAATGAAAATCTGAAATTCTAAAGAGAGAGTAAATGGAAAGTAAAACTTAAAGATTCGCTAATTTTGAAACAAATGGGCATGGGGGTAGTATCTAACATACTTGCAAGTATTATATAAACCTAACCACAATTGATGAACAATACAATACCAAAATCTGAATTCTAACGATGGCTTCTCCCTCCAACTATTTTTTCCTAGTTTCTCTTGCAGTTCTGTTACCATTTCTCATAATCTTTGCTTCGGCCACAACTTACATTGACGCCATATGTCAAAGTGTTACCGACAAAGCCTTCTGCGCCAAAACTTTGAACGCATACCCTGCCGCGGGCTCTGCCACCAGCCAGGTACTAATATATATCTTCCAAAACCAATAGATATAACACTTGTGGTTGGGAAAAATAAAAAATATATCATTTGTTACTTTCCAAAGGTTATAGAAAACAAAAAAAAGGTTATAGTTTCGTGATCAGTTACATTTTTTCTTAAACGAAATCTTTTTATTTTTTTGAAAGAATGTAAAAATTAAAAAAAAATTGTTTTAAGGTTTTTTTTTCTTATTTCTTAGATTATTTGTTTTTTCCTCCTTAAATTATAATCAACAGTTTGGAGTTATGGTTTTAAGTTGAATCAAACATATGGTGTTATCATAAAGGTGTTTTGAAAAACCTAAAGATCAGGATTGAAAATGCATTTAGGATTCCAAAATCACAATTTTGTAATATCAAGTACTCATGTCTCTTTCTCAATCATAGAGTCATAGACAGATGATTCCTTTTTCTTCTTTCTTTCAATTTGTAGTTTCAAGCAGCTACGGCCACGCTCAACCTAGCCATTTCTTATGCCGATAAGTCTGCGGGTTTCACCGGAAATGCGGCAAAGGAGAATCCAACCTTGAAGACGCAATTTGCAGCGAGTCAAGATGCCTTTGTGACCATTAGCAAGTCTCTCAAGAGTGCTGCTTCGGAACTCAAGATATCGCCAGACACTGCCAACTATGATGTCATGGTTTGTAGTGACAGCATAGCGACGGTGAAGAATTTGGTAGAGAAAAATACAGACAATTCGTCAAAGACTGTTATGACGATGACATTGATGATGGAGAAACTTCTTACAATCGCCGTTGGAGCCACTGTCGCTGTTGGCGGATAAAGACAACGATAATTAAGAACATGTACATACCATCTTTCGTTTTACCCTGGTTAAAGGTTGTGGTTATTTATTTTACGGTTTTTACCCAATAAAAAGATTGTGGTTATTTTACTTCTTTATGATGCAATGTTTTGTTTTCAAGATCCATACATTTTTTCTTTCGATGGAACATCTGTATGTGATGAAAACTTGCTTAGTGAATTTTAAGATGATTTGGAAAAATCTAAGGACCATTATATGTTATTGGGATCATTGATTTTAATTATTCTCGAAATTATGTGATTCGTTTAATGGTTTTTAATTACTAGTTGAAATCTGATTTTCAATTAAGAAAATGTTATTCATGTAGTGATTTATCATTAAGGTTTTGATTTACATGTATTTCAAAAGAATGTGAACTTAAAAATACAAAAACTTATTAAATCCGAGGATAAATCATCTTACTTCGAAATTCATATATTTAATCTTAAAATCATTGATGATTTCCAAATTGTACGTGTACATATCCAAGAGGAGCTTACTGGTAGAAAGATTTAGAATGATTTTTTTTTTTGTTTTGGGATTCCAGATTTACATTACTTTATGAATTCTAAGATTTTTTAGTAAAATCTACTGTTACTGATTTCATAACTTTTAAATTTCATTGATTTTTTTTATTATTAGTAACCAATCATGGAGTTATTTTTTAATTAATGTGGACAAAAAAATCTTTTCTTACTCAAAAAGTTTGGTTATCATTAATTATAGTTCTATTAAGATATACAGTAGTTTGATTATTGACATAAGAATTCTTACAATTTTATAAATTAAACTTAACTTTAGAATTCAAGGCAGTTAGTCACTGTATAAAACTAACCCTTCATGGGGACTTATTCACACGTTTTTTCTAAAAATTCATGCATCAGTCTTCCTCTTGATGCGCTCTTTAGAGTTAAAGCTTTCTCTGGGCCTCGAGAACCTCGTCTCACTCATTTTTGACCATCTTTTTTGTCATTATACTTATGGAAAAGAAAAACACCGTATTCTTACTATTTTTTCACTATCATGATCACTAAAATGTGGGACACTACTGAAGAGCGAAGACCATATATAATTCTTTTGCTAGGTGTTACCAGTGAATATTTCCTAAGGTTTTTTCAATTCTTTTTGGTTTTAAACCATATTGGAGCGTCGGAGAGATTCCAAACTACCATATTTTGCTTATTTTTATAGAAATTACACATAAATTAGTTTGTGTACACACGACTTAATCTTACTGAAACATAAATTACACAAATAACATTGTAAATAGAATGACAATCAATGTGTACTTTATTTGATATAAATATGACTTCACGTTTTTTTATAACATTTTATGATTTTGGTAAAACAAACAAAGTCCAACAATAATAATATTATAAATGTTTGGAAAGAATTAATTATATATTAGAATATTGGTTACCAATTATAGCCTAATAATAAGAACTGGTCACAGATTATCCATATGTACTTTTTTAACTTCATGAAAATATAGAATTATAAAAAAAAAAAGAGTAAATGGAATCGTTGCCAATTTTGAAGCATGTGACTATGTGAGTAAGAGGTAGTATTTAATATGCATCCAAAGTATTAATAATCTATATAGAGAGTAAAAATGATAATGTGATGAGAGTTTAGGAATTGGAAGAAGTTATATTTACTATCATAATAGTAAGCTTTGGGTTACATACTTACATATGTTTATATAGTAAAATGGTTTCCTAAACTAAGATAGAACTAAATCTTTACATATCAATATAATAAATATACTATATCTTCATATTAACTTCTGGATCTTCTATATCCTTCTACAGAAAATTTGAAATCATAAAGAGATAGTATTATATATACCAATGACCACAATTGATGAACAATGTACAATACCAAAATCTGAATTCTAACGAGGCATGGCTTCTTCATCCTACGGCTTTGGTGTCGTGTATCTGGCGGTTCTGTTACCATGTCTCTTAGTCCCTGCTTCGGCCACAAAGTATATCGACGCCATATGCCATCTTGTTTCCGACAAAGCCTTCTGCACCAAAACCTTGAATGCTTACCCTCCCGCGACTTCTGCCACCAGCACGGTACTAATATATATACACCAAAAGTAATAGATAGAAATACATCACTTGTTACTTTCCAAATGTTTTGGTTGCTCGATCAATTATTTATTTTTTTTCTTAAAAAGTTTGTTCTACGTTTTTTCCTTAAATTATCAATTTAACTTTTGAAGTTATGGTTTAAATTTTAAATATATATACATGGTTTTCTTATAAAGTGTAATGAAAATCCTACAGGTTTAGAATTGAAATGTGGTTATAAAATAAAATCATAATTTCGTAATTGCAAGTATATATGTTCATGTCTCAAACTAAATCATTGATACATAATTTATTATTATTTTAATCTATAGTTCGAAGCGGCTGTGGCCACGCTTCACCTAGGAGTGTCTTATGCCAATAACGCTGCGGGTTTCGCCGGAGAAGCGGCAAAGGAAAATCCGCAGTTGAAGGAGAAGTTTGATGCATGTCAACTTGAACTTGCGCTCATTAGCAGGGGTCTCAAGAACGCTTCGGAGGAACTCTATGATGACACTGCGTACTTTGACGTCACGGATTGTCTCGACAACATAGCGACGATGAAGAATTTGGTCGGGAAAAATACAGACAAGGCTTCGAAAACTATCATAACGATGACATTGATGTTGGAGAATTTTATCTTTCTCGCCATTGGAGCCACCTCAACTATTGATATTAAAACATAAGACTTTCTGAAGGATATACCATATGACATTCTAGGATCTGTTAATAAACCTTCTGATAATTATAAAATAATTAAAAATTCATGAATCTCTAGTATTCATCTATATATTTTTTCCAAAATTCATAAACATTCTTTTCTTATAAACATTTTTTTTCCAAAATTCATAAACATTCATAAAATTCAATGAAAAAGAAAAGAATGATATTGATCTTTCTCTTTTTAAAAAAATAATAACAAAATCCAAAAAAAGAAGAAGGAAAAAGTAAATAAACAGATAATGTAATCTTATTCTTTGTAATCAAAGTAACT
>Ga0041059_1000399_pt1 | contig 32312 bp, 25 predicted proteins | sample AraColnosormetaG_FD_56232 | JGI IMG/M metagenome (GOLD analysis project Ga0041059, IMG submission 56232) | Arabidopsis roots microbial communities from North Carolina, USA - Col MF nosort | ecosystem: Host-associated > Plants > Roots > Unclassified | place: USA: North Carolina | collected...
TTTCGTACACCAAGTATCCAAAACGTTTTAACAATGGCGCCACGAGCATATACGCTCAAATCAAATCAAGAATCAAAACCATTAAGTTTTGCAAAAAGCAACAAAACTCTATACCGGCTTTCCTACGTCCTGAGCATCCCTCTAATGGTTTCCATTAAGGTTTCCTGCAAAACAAAATGGAATCATAAGTAATCTAAAATTACTTAGTGAGCACGGTTTACCTGCAACAGATATTAGTTCCCCATCTCGAAACACGCAACAGAGAATAGCAACAAAAGGTAGATTGCAAAAGCATCTACCAAAAACATGCACATGCAATTAAGACTCCAGTTTTATTAAGTTTTCTTTTCTAAAATATGGCCCAATATGCTTCCTTCAAACACCCCCACACCAAAAACACACACTCCCGGGATCTCCCGCTTTACAACCACAAAGGCATGTAACTGGAGCATCCCTACCAAAATGCTACACCGTCGTGTAGACAACTCGATCAGGGTAGCTAGCCCCGTCTCTCCGAGCCCTTCGCACTACATGGCGATAGAGTAACAACGTTAACAAGATCCCACGATAGCACGGTTCACTACGAAGGTCAGACATACCACGATCTTAATACGCTTATGGTCTCTGCCTCCTACCACGAGCACCACGCATCAAGACCAAACATTTCAAGATATTATGAGACATATGGTTAACCAAACACATAGAATCATCAATATCTCAACATAACCTCCCAACCATAAGCCTTAAACATAAGAATCTAAAAGATCTCATATGCGGCTTAGTACCATCATTCACACCATTAATCATTACTCATACAATTCATGAAATAAATCAATGAATGCTAGAGTATATGATCATGCAACCAAACAAGCAATCAATTACCCAAATAAACACCAAACCTATCATGTGCCATATCACACGCTTCGAGACTCACAGAGATTCGACTGAAGGTTTACGGTTAGTTTCAACGGTTCTCGGACATCTCACGACTTCTCCACAACATTTGAATCTTGATCTAGCTTCTTTCTAGTTAACCTCCTTCATTCTTGACTTTTAACACAAATCGGCAAATCAAATCTCTTGACAGGATTCTTGATTATACTCAAAAGGATTCTCATATGATCGCCACGGATTTCTCGGTCGCGGACAAGGATATCTCATCCACGAATAGGTTCTCTTGATCACGGACATGATTTCTACCATGTCGATCCCAATACATACCTTGTAATTCGGGTTTCACCTTAACGCAGACATGAAATCCCGAGCATCATTCCTTGTGCTTCTCTTGATGTGAAAACTCGAGCAAGTCCTCTCCTTGGGCTAGATACTTTAAAAACAGATCCAAAAGCACCTGTTTTACCTGCAAATCACTCAATATGCAAATATGCTATGCAATGCAATGCAAAGCATGAAAAGTGAAGAAAAAAAACTATGAATGCATGAAAAGTGTCATGAAACTAAGCTAAATGCATGTAAAACAAGTATATAAGCGTTTTCTTATTAGTACAGAGAACAATTTATTTTGACAAACCTCATGGTGTTGCTTTGTGTGATTATCATATGCATATTTGTAAGTTTGAACTAAACCTTCACAGAAAACCACAACTACAAACAAACAACAAAGAAGTTGTGTATATAGAAACAAACAATAAAGGATCGTTGTGTAAATAGAAATATTCGTAAACTAGTGTAAGTTGTTTAAAAATGAATATCAACTAAAAGAATATATATTAGTAAGACTCTACCATAATTTGTGTTGTTTCCGTGAGTTTCCCAAGCCACGCATACAGCTCCTACGGTTTGACGCTGTTTCTGAAGCAAATAGTCTTAAAAGTTTTGAAAATCAAGTAGTATTGGAGTTGTAATGATTAATTACTCCCAATTTTAAATTGAAACATACCTTGAACTCATGTGATAATGCTTTGAATCTCTAGAAGTAATTGAGGATGAAACTTCATACCAGTGATATGACTTATTTCAAGCTCTTCCATAACGTCCTTATGATGTAAAGGTTGCAAGATCGGCCAGATTTCTCTCAGAATCTAGACTAACACAACACAGAAAAAAAACACTACACATACAATGCAATAGTTAGGACAAAACACACTGTTGCTGTAGGAAAATAATAACAAAAATCTAAAAGTACTCACGCCTGAACGGTGTTCACCATTACGTGTCCCTCAAGGTAATTCCTTATGAGTAACATGGTTTCGTCATGCCTCGTCCTCCTACTTGCTTCGTCCATGACTAGCAAGAGCTCTTTCTCTCCACTAAGAAATTCTGGAAACAAGACCCAGGTAAGAAATAGAGCATGTATGTACTAAAGAGCATGACTTTATTATCCACATGACCAACCAAAAATACCCAAAACCCAAAACTCAGAGTTACGAAAAAGAAAACAAAGAAATCCTTAAGAAATCTAGGTAAGGCCGACGACTAGTTTTCAAATGTAACCAAATAGATTTTGTTTTGTCATACCCATGACAAAAAATACAAGATTTGTGTTCAAATCAAAGATTCTACAAAACCCTATTATCGCTGAAATCAGAGATTTTTATTATGAGACAAAGAAAATCGAAAAATTCAAAAATGAGTTTACATCACAAAAGCAGATAAAATCGGTAAGAAGCAGAGAACACAAAGTCGGCAATAGTTACTTTCGACTTAGGGTTTAGACAAGAGTCCTTTGAGCTACTTCTTAGTTCTTATCCTTCTTCTCCTTTTTTTTTTCTTTCTTTTCTTGCTTTTTCCAAACTCATTGTCAACTTGTATCTTTTACTCGTATATTATACGTTATTGACTCCAAATGGAGAAAGCGTACCGGACAGAGCGGATCAAGCGGAACAAAATCGGATAAAGCGGTTCTAGCTGAACAAGTACGGATCAAGCAGTTCTAGCGGTTCAAAATAAATTTTGAATGGTGAAAATGAATTAAATATTACGGATTTTATTATATAATATTAAATTATGCTTTTATTTATAAATATAGTAAATATATTATTTATAGTGATAATTATCAAAATATTTAATATTTTAATTCAAATACAAAAATAAATAAATAATATCTAGTATTTTGATTTTCCCATAACATATCTACAATAATTTTCCCTCATATTTGGCTTTTTATCGCTATTAACTATCTCTGCAGTTTCGATGTTCCCTAAGCCAGTTTCAAAATTTGTGTCCGTAATCTCTGTTTCTCCCATTACTTCTCCAAAATCTTTATATGAAAATTTTGAAATTATGATAAAATTATGTAGTCCCATTGTAGCCATTACTACTCTCTTTTGCACAAGAGTAGTATATCTAGTAATTCACAAAGAATCCTTCATTTTTTTCTTCCAAATTCCAAATGACCTCTCAATAATAAAACGTAAAGATGCATGACATCGATTAAATAGTTTCTGCTTATTCCTAGGAGGAGGAGCATTTTCAAATTGTGCCATATGATAATGAATAACTCTGTTTCGTGAAGAATTATATAGAATCAACTAGATAATATATTTCTGTTGGAAGCAAAAGAAATTCAGAATCTCTGTCTTGTGCGATTGTGAGAACTGCTGTATCATGATAAGATCTTGGTACTCAATTCCAAACATATGTGAACAACATATTCAAATCACATATTGCCATGACGTTGAATGATGTTCTACCATGTCGATCCCAATATATTCCTTGTAACTCGGGTTTCACCTTAACGCAGACATGAACTCCATCATTTGCTCCAATAAATCCATTAAAATATGGCTCATATCTTCGAGCTACTTGCAATTGTTCATGAATTCGGTATAGTTCTTGTCTTGTTGGAGTCTTGATATAATCACAAGTAAGTAACTCAGTCGCTGTAAGGACCTCAAAAAATTTCTCCTTCACTGTCTCTTGATTTTGTCCAAATAGCAATCCAACATCTCTTTGAACTTCATTGTGACCACATGTCCGTAGAAACATTGTCACACTCTCTTTAATGCTTACATTCGATGTTGGTTGCAACCCATAATTTATTTGAAGTGTTTCACATAATGTTCCGAAACAACAAAGAGACATTTGTAATAATTGTAGACAAGCATCATCATCTTCTTGCAGACGACACCAAATATTGTGCTATCCCAAACCACCATTTGTTTGGATTGGTGCTCTTTGAAAATATTGATTGTAGTAACTCAATGTTGGTTGAATTATTAACTCTTCAAATTGCTCGTTTTCCAAATTCTACAGCTCAATTATTTCCTCGTAGCTTAGAAATTGGACTCCTCGTGCACGCAACTGACATATACGAAAAATCTATAATTTTATAAACATAAATTAAAGAAACATTGATTAGAATGAAACTAAATAGTGAATATTGTATTATACGTAAAAGTCATTAGAAAAATACAAAATTATGACTTATAATAAAACACATGCCTACTAAATTAATCTTCATCTTCCGAAACATTTTGATGAGTTTTATTTAAATTAGGTCCCCGCTTCCTTCCCTAAATATTGAATAATCCCCTTGCTCTTCGTTTTCGTGGTATTTGCTATGTTGAAGAATTAGGAACTGGTGTTTCTTCAGAATTTTTGTCTTGAAGATTTGGTGTGGTTTCATCTTGACTTCCTAGGGAAAACCCACGTTGAAAATTTGCCGGATGAGCCCATTGTGAAGAATTCGGTGAAGAGCCCCATTGTGAAACATTTGATTATGAGTCCCATTGTTGATCACTATTCCACTGTGGAGCAACTGGTGGTGAGTTCCATTGTGGAACATTTGATGGTGAACTCCAGTTTGGATCATTTGATGATAAACCCCATTGTGTCCCACTTGGAGGTGTACCCCATTTTGGTGCATGTTGTTTTGTTCTCCATTCTAAAATATTTGGTGATGACCCCCATTGCGGAACATTTGATGGTGAACTCCATCGCGGAGCAGTTGATGATGAACCCCACTGCGGACCATTTGATGGTGATCTTCAGTTTGGACTATTTGACGATGAACCCCAACTATGAGCATTTGGTTGTGTGCCCCATTGTTGAACACTTGGTTATGAACTCCATTGTGGTCCATTTGAAAGATTACCCCATTGTGGTGCACTTGGTGGAGTACCCCATTGTGGAGCATTTGGTGGTGTACCCCATGAATTACCATCACAATAAGGACTCTTGTAAGGAAAACCACCAGACATTGAACTGCCATAAGGAAAACAAGCAGAACTTGGAGTCCCAAAATGATGACCCGTGTTTAAGCGCTTTCCGACAGGTTCATCATCACATGTATATCCTCATAGAACTTGTAAAAATTGTATTTTATCTTCATAGGATTTGTTAGCTCTAGTAATAAAATATTTACGCCAAAATTCGTCTTCTCTAAATTCCTTAATGCATGACCAATAAAATTTTGTGTTGGTTGGAAAATCCATTTCTTCAAAAATCTTCACAGCTAGATCACACTCATCGAAATCATCTTGGTCGAACGGAGTTGGGCGTAAACTTTGGTGTTGAAACTCACGAAAACTATTCATCGTATCTGTTAGCGTTCTCTCAAAAGATTACTTTCTTTGAATTCCTCGTGAACCACTTGCAATAGTGAGTGACACGTGAATTTTCCACAAATCTTTGTAAAGTGCTTCCACGTCTTCCACGACCTCGTTGTTCAACTCCTGAAGTAGAAATCTGGATTGGATCAACTGATGGAGAATTTTGGCGAGTATATTTGTTGATGAACTCATTTGTAGGACGTGTTTCATCATCAATATTAACGAGATAAACCTCTTCGCTTTCTTGTGTCACTTGAACATAACTTTCAGGCATTTCATCACAATATGTTTCTAAGTATGTATTATCTTGGTTATTAGTTGTGCTTTCGTTCAGAATCTCTTTTCTACGCTGGTTTACTGAGTAATATGATTGGGGTTTGACATTATATAATCTGAAATAATGTTGCATCACATCCCAGAGTTGTGGCGGTTCTTGTTGAAATTAAAGTATAATTTTACATACCTGATATTGAAAAAAATGAAATAAATTTTTAGAACATAAAATTTAGTAATCATATTAGGTAATGAGAAATATTCTAAATACTTACTTCTTGCTCTTTCCACCATGAATTACTAGCAGTTATCTGATGTGTGACAAGATCAGCCGTGATACCTGTGTTATCCATGAGTTATACATACTTCTTGTACTTTTTTTTCAACTGGTTAAGCTTTTCTTTGAAGAACCGATAGTTTATATTGAGATTGAACTTCTCATTAAATTTTTCAACCAAAAACTCTTTACCAAGGGGTATAGGGTCTTTTAAATGGTAGTTATTCATGGCAATTGCTTTTATCATATAACTCAAGAAATATTCTTTCTCGGCTAAGGTTCCATTTGAAATTGTCTTCGCTCTACAAGTGTTTTAAAAAGAATAAATATATTTTACAGTAAACTATAATTGCAAAAAAATTTAGAAAAACAAAAAGGAGATATTTACCCGTGTTGATGTTTCAGTATAAACATTTGTATCAGCTTCTCCGGTGTTATTTGTGTTTTGTCGGCGATTAGACGTCATATCTACAATATTAAAAATTTGTAATTAACATGTTCAAGTAGGTATGAAACAAAAGCAAATGTTATGTTAACATCAATTATTTCATTATATCTACATTTTGCTTTTAAATAATCTACTATTTTAAATTTATTATAATTATGATTTAGAACTAAATACTAATAATAACATGCATTAATCTTATGTATATATAATATGCGCAATTATAATTATTTTTGATGCAACTTAAAAAACAAATTACACCATATAAAAGTTATTTTTATTTTAAAAATATATGTAATTATGTATATATTCCTTTTGATACTATTTATTTTTTAATTAAAAATGAAATTTTAATAGTGATTTTTTTGTTACATCAAAAAAAGATAAAAATTACTAAATTTCTACTTTATAGACAGCTAACAAAAAAAAATATAAAAACAATTGGTAAAATACATCAAGTTATTGTTTTATTTCATGGAAATTTTACATTTATAAATCAAAATTGTAATAGTTCATAAATTGTACTTATAACTAAATATTTTTGTATTTCAATAATTTTATACAAAAGTTTGAAGCTATAAAGAAATTAATCAATAAAATTACTCTATTTTTAATTAATTGATATGTATAAAATTATAATCAAATATTTTTAACACATACATATATTATATATAAAATAAAAACATACCTTGATTTCAAAAGTAAATATGACCTTCTTTCTTTTGTTGTGTGTAAGAGATTTTAGTTTTTTGGTAAGTAATAGAGAGGTTTTTTTTTGGTGTGTGTAGAAGTGTTTCTCTTCAATTTATTATATAGTCATACATGATATTAAAAGTAAATATAAAATTATTTCATGAATTGTGTGTTGCATTATATAGATGATCCACCCCATTTTTGTTGTGTGGTTCATCCACTTTTTTTACTAAAAGGGTATCAATAGATGGCGTTTAAAAAATATATTACACTTAATATGGAGGGACCATAATTAATTTTCCCATTTAGGATTTGTGTTAATTATATACAAGAAAACAGAGCATCTCCATGTGGATCATATTTTTTTTTATCCTTTAGTGATAAAAAGTGGGTGATCCATAAAGCAGTCCATGCTCTCAATTTATGAGCGTTCTACCTACAAAACACACATTTCAAAAAGTAATTATTTTTAAAAAAATAAAAATTATTATTGCAGAAGTAAAAAAATGAGTATTTTTGTGAATTCTTTTAGATATAATACTCATGTGTAGAAGAGAGTGGTAATGGCTACAATGGAACTACATAATTTTATAAGGATTTCAAATTTTTCAGATGGTGATTTTGGAAGTAATGGAAGTGACGGAGGTTATATACACAAATTGTGAAACCAATATAGGGGATATGGAAGCTTTAGAGACAGTTGATGATGATGTTATGGGAAATATGAGAGAAAATATTGTAGATATGTTATGGGAAAATCAAAATAATACATTTTAATCTATTTTTAATGTTGTATTTGAAATAGTTTTTTTCAATGTTTTAATAATTATCAAAATAAATATATGTACTTTATTTATATTTAATTTATAATTAAATATTATATAATATGATCAGCAATATTTGATCCGCTTTCACCATTCAAATATTTATTTGGGACCGCTAAATCTGTTTGATCTGCAGTTATTCTACTAGATCCGCTTGATTCACTTAATCCGGTTTTGTTCAGCTTGATACGCTTTCTCCCTTCAGAGACAAAGACAAAAAAAAAACACATACTATAACGTTTCTCCCACAAATGCATAAACTCAAATAATGAAAAGTTGAATGGAAACATTAAACAGATAAATTTGGAAAGTGTGCCATATACCTTTTATCTGCTTTTTATCCATCACTCATTCATGACCATTGTTTTTGGGATACACACACCTCCAAATTATTTGTATTTAGAAAATATTGAAAAAAGTGTTACTTTTAACACAGTTTTCGTGGCTGCTATAATTTCACGTGTTATTTTCTATATACTTAATTAAGATAATGAAGGAGTAATACAGAGTCAGACCCTAATTTAGCAGCAGTCTACAAAACATATATCGATTAGATTAAGATAATGAAGCAGTAACGCAGAACCATGCCCTAATTAAGCAGCAGATAATGAATACGACTTCCGCATGTTAGTTAGTCATGACCGTTAGATTAATGTTCAAATTGTCCATGTTTGTTGGTGTGGTATATATGGTACATATAATATACTAACCAATGACACATACATATCACACAACACGACTCTAATTTAGAAGAGATCGATGGGTTCGACACGGTGGTCCAATCAACAAAGAGTCAAAGGAGTAAGTTAAGTACGATGTGGGTGGGGACCTAAGTGAGCTAAAAGACCTTGACATGCAGGCTAGATATTCTTTGTTATCGCACGAGTACGTTACATATACTACCTTGGTTAATTTTTATTTTATTTCAATGATCTTTTACACAAGAAGACTTTTGTTTTCTTCGGATTGTATATTTTCAACATACACATCATTGGGCTTTGAAAAAACGGTTGCTTAAATATCATCATCGTACTCAAACTTTAATTGTTTCTCGCCGACGATCAAAATTTTGCCAGTCTTGGGTCCTTGCTCCCTACTTCCAATCTCTCTTCTCGTTCATTACACTTTATTACTAGTCTTGATCATCTTCTCTTCTACTTTTGTTTTTCTTATTACTTATTACACTATATATGATCATTTTATTTACATTTCAAACTCATGCAAAGTTGTACCTTATTTCTTTTGGAATCACGACTTAGCTTTTGCCTCTGTTATTTTCTTTCACTTTTTAATACAGAAGTAATTGAGAAGAAAAACACAAGGATGGATCATGGATGCATGGAGCCAAGTCAACAAGACCGGCGGAATCGGCTTCTAATTTTTAGAATATAATTTTTGCAAACTTTTCACAAGTGGCGGGACAATACCGTACCAGCGGTCTGCCTATACCAAAGCTTAAACGCCAATAAAAGTGAAGAAACCGGCGGTCCAAAACCGACAGTTTAGCTATTATGAAACTCGTCTGTCGGTAAAAATGAAATAATTGGCGGTGCGACCACCATTGGTCCAGCTCTCACGTTGCTCGAACGCCAGAAACCTACCAAGGTTATAAGAAGAATTCTTTTTGGTCTCATTGTTTGTCTAGTCACGTAGAACAACATTCAACAGTCAACACAACGGTCAATGGGTCAATAGAATTTTAAAATTTCTCATACACAATCGAACAACATCAGTTGTTAAACTTTACTTTCATGAAGAAAAAAAAAACCAGTTTATTACAAACAAGGTGAATCAAAAGAGAGTGTGATGGATCGATTTATTTACTGAAGCAACACAATTTTTGGCGTGGTTTCAGCTAAACAAGAAGCCTCCAAGTAAAAAAGTCTGTCCTAATGCAAAAAAACAACAACCAAAGGAGGCCCCAGATCCAACAAAGCTTCTATCAGAAGAAAATCCAAATATGTGATGTGTGTTTTATTTCGCCTCATGATTTTTTTCTGAAAGACCACACGACTACTGCAAGTGCACAACAAATCGGAGTAGTATTTAAGGATCGAATCTATATGGAGTGTAGCTGCAAGGTAGAATTTAAGTTAGATGACCTGGCCAAGACAAACAAAAGAGGGGGTTTGGTGAATTGAATGCTAATAACTAAAGAGTGGGATGCATGTAAAAGAAAGTAATGAAGAAGGCAATGAAAGTAAACAATGAAAATGAAAGAGCGGGTGTAAAGCAATATGGGGAAGGTGTTAGGTTCTTCTAGGGTTTCTCCGGGTATCAGGGTTCTACAATAAAGGATTAGAATCAAGATCAAGTGATAACATGATTATGTTTGTTTATTTCCAAGTTCTCGGACATACGAAACTCATTCAAGTTCGGCTAACCCCATGGTGTATGGGTCAAGAGCCAACTAATCTCTTTATGTACCGTTGCTCAACTAACCCTATGGTGTATAGGCCGAGAGCAGGCAACAACGCATAGATTGACGCATTAAGTTCAAGTTCGATTCTAGTCCATAATGTCCTATAACTCAACTATCGCATTTTATAACACAATATTCATTCCTGAGCTATGTTCAAGCAAGTTATACAAGATTTTGCCAAGCATAAAACGCATTAGGTGGCGTGTCGGACATACATGCATTAAGATCAAACTCAACTAGAAAGTACAGTTTAAACGATCAAACAAAATCATAGAAACTGCCAATCTAAACCAGATCATAGAAACTGCCAATCTAAACAAGATCTAACATCCCCATGAATCCCCTTTGAAACCCCATCAAACCTAATTAGAAATCTACTCACACATACTCAAAGACAATAAATAACACTACTCACACATCCCCACCAATTTCTTGGGCTAGAGTATGCAAATCTCTGGATTTAGTTGTTTCCGACATTTCCTCAAAACACCTTTTGGTTGTGGAAAGTCTCAGATTAACTTCCAATTGATCCAGAAAGGAAATAACACTAAGAACTCCTAATCCATAAGGGAGTCATGCATATAAACACTTAGCTAGCTAAAAGAACAGAGGAATCCACCTAAACCTAACCCATTATCAAGAACTCTGAATAACACTACTCAAGAACACTCAAGAATATCATAGATCTAAACCCATCAAAATTAGAAAACCCTGAAATCATTATAAACTTAGTTTGTGATAGATATAAGCAAGATAAACAACTATGCATAAGAAATCAAACTCAAATTCTTTAACATTCAACAGGAAAATAGATTACAAACTCAGAATACACTATTATCCACCAGACTAAAGAAAAAGATATTTTGGGCAAAAACATAAAAGTCCTATTTGTAGTAAATCCTAGGATACCCTAAAAAGGAAAATGACAAAATAACTAAGGCGGCGCAGCACAACTCGACCTCAAGCCAAGTAGAAATCCCGAATGGAAGCACTCGACTTCTTCTCGAGTTGGTTTGCTCGAGCAGCTTCAGTTCTTCAGATGGCACCTCTTCTGCTTGGTACTTGATCAGCAGGTCGAGCAGAAATCGTGAGCATGATTCCTTGTGCTTCTCTTGATGTGCAAACTCGAGCAAGTCCTCTCCTTGTGTTACAAACTTCCAAAACAGGTCCAAAAGCACATGTTTTAGCTTCAAATCACTTAATATGCAAATATGTTATGCAATGCGATGCAAAACATGAAAAATGAAGAAAAAAGACTATGAATGCATAAAAAGAGTCATGAAACTAAGCTAAAGGCATGGAAAACAAAGGCTTAAAAGTAGTAAAATTAAGTGTTATCAATAATATCTCACAAATTTGCGATAGAATTGCGAAGCATCTGCTGCAAATGTTATGTCCTTAGCAAAATCTTCACAAATTTGCGAGGGAGTATGTCCTCGCAAATCTGTCGCAAATTTTCGAGGGATTTACTAGATATTTGTTGTAAAATTAACATTTGTCGGACATTCATCGCAAATTTGCAACGATTTTGCGAAGACAATATTCATAGCAAATTTTGTACGGATATGTGATGAAATTGCGAGAACCATCGCAAATATATTGTAAATTGAGAAAATAAAGTTCAAAGAATTACTTATAAAATTTAATCAAATTTTTTTTTTGATACATTTGAGTACTCTCAAGGTTCATAGAGTATTTTCCATCACCGAACTCTTTGAATTCATCAAATTTTCACATATTCGTTGGATTCATCTAAGGTACATTAGAGCATGTCTAACGTTGGGTTCTTAATTTTGTGTTCTTAAGTATTGATTTAATATGAAAATTGAATAAGATAGACTTAAGAGATGGTGTAATGAATATAAATTTTTTGTGTGTCCAATGGTAGGTTCTTAGTTGGGTTTTTTTTTAAAAAATATTTTTTTTTTAAATATTTATAAATTTAGAAGACTTAATAATTATTCCAAATGATAAATTAGAAACATACATAACATACAATTTATAACATACATGACATAAAACTTAATAGTTTAAACTTGATTGTTCCCAAATTCTGTTCATATATGCTCAACCAAATTATATTTTAATTGTTGATGCCTAACTTGATCATGAATTCGAGTTCGAGTGGCCATCATATTCCCAATATCTGAAGGTATATCTGTAGAATAAGTGAAATCCACTTGTAAACTTCTAGCAGATTTCGCTTGTATGGATTCGCATATATTAGGATATATCAAAATGAGTATATCCATCTCGTTCGTCTTCAACTATCACATTGTGAAGTATTATACAAGCTCTCATAATATTTCCTATATTTACCTTATCCCAAATAAGAGCTGGATTTTTGACAATTGCAAATCGAGCTTGCAAAACTCCAAAAGCTCGTTCCACATCTTTACGGTAAACTTTTTGTATGGTTGCAAATAAAAATGCTTTCGGACTTTATGGAAGTGAAATAGATTGGATAAATGTAGTCCATTTAGGATAAATTCCATCAGTGAGATAGTAACCCAAATGATATTCGGTCCCGTTGACTAAATAATTTACTTTTGAAGCTCGACCTTGTAAGATATCATCAAAAACTAGAGAGCGATCAAGAAAGTTTATATCGTTTAAAGTACGTGGAGGTCTGAAAAAAGCGTGCCATATCCTAAGATCTTGGAAAGCAACAACCTCTAAAATGGTCCTTGGTTTGCCAGAGTCACGTGTATATTGCCCTTTCCAAGAGGTGAGAAAATTCTTCCACTCCTAATGCATACAATCGATGTTTCCCATCATCCCAAGAAGTCCGCGAATCTCTCCAAGAATGAGTAGGCGATGAAGATCTTGTGTAGTGGGTTTTCTTAGGTACTCATCTCCAAACAAATTATTGCTTCAACAGAATGTTTCATGCACTTCATCGAAGTGCTTTCACCAGTCTAGAGGTATTCGTTAGTCGCACAACCATATGCGAGCATACGAATTGCTGTTGTACACTTCACCGAGCCTTCCGGTAGCATCTCTTCTCTGTTGAAAGAGTTGAATTTCATTCGAGAGTTGATCAACAATACACATGAACAAGAGTTTATTCATTCTAAAACGGCGTCAGAATAGATTAGGAGAGAAAGCTGGATTTTCTCTGAAATAATCATTCCACAACTGGATGTGTCCATGTTCACTATCACTTTTGAAACAAGCTCTTTTCGTAGGTTTGGTTTCTCTTTGACGTTCCCCATAAGAGTAAAAATTATTTTCAAATTCTTGCTCGGAAATATTTTCAAATTCTTAGTCAAACGCTTCGTCAAATTTATCACGCGAGGAGGATGCCATTTTCTTAGGTTAAAATATGGGTTTTTGGATTAAGTAGAAAATATGGATTTTTGGATTAATATAGAAAGAGAAGATGAGTTTGTGAATTTTGTTTTGTATTTGTTTGAGAGAGTTAGTTTGTGAAAGAAGAGAGAAATGAGTTTGTGAAATTAAAGAAAAAGAGTTGTGCAATAGAGAGAATGAGTTTTGTAGTCCAATATGTGGTGTAATTTATAGTCCAAGTAAAGCATACAAATATGTGGTGTACATACAAAGCATACAAATATGTGGTGTACAAACAAAGCATAAAAATATGTGGTATCATTGACATTGTCCCTAAACTTGGTATCCTTTAACCATGTGATCATGTCTCCATGTGATTGATTGCTATCCTTGTCATTGTTCCTCAACTTGGTATCCTTGTCATTGTTCCTCAACTTGATATCTTGTCATTGTTCCTACACAAAGCAACAAATAATGCATAAAGAGTGTTAACTAGCCCGAATATAATTCAACTTGCAAAAATAAAGCTTGCTCGACCTTGCGGACTAAACATGAACCAAACATACACCAACACAAAGCACTTGATTAAACTGAAACACAGAGCACTTGATTAAACTGAAACACAAAACAACAAGAAGACTTATAACACAAAGCATAAACTGAAACACAAATACATGAAAGACTTAAACTGAAACGCAAAGATATCGAGTAAAATACATGTTTTTAATTAGCTTGTTCTTTAGTTCTGTTTTCACTTCACTAAGAGTGTCAGATCTTACAACTAAACTATCAAGCAGTTTCCCACATAATTTGCATCCTCTACAGCCCATTTCCTTATTCTTCCACATTTGTTGAATCTCCAGCCATGCTCCTTTTTCCTTTACCTTTGGCAGCCTTAATACCCGGGGGACGAGCTTGGGAAGCTTCAACTACAGGAGTAGAGCTTGGAATAGCTACAGGAGGACCACCGCTAACCTTTCTTCTTTTGTTGAGTAAATTCCCTTTGGTTGGAAGAGAGGCACACCACTTCTCATCATGCCTTAAGTCCTCCAACAATGCTCCATGCTAAACTTTTCATTCTAATCTTGCTCGTAAATTTTATGAGCTAACCTCATCAAATCATTCTCATTCATTACACGTGCCATCTGAGATGTTACAGCTGCATGGGATCCCACAAACATGCATGTAAATTTACTGATCTTCGACAACCTTTATTTACAATGACTGGCGGGTCGATTGTTGAGAGTGCCAACAGAGGGACTTGATGCAATGTAAGAAGCAATGCGTTTCCAGAATGCATTTGCTCGTTGCTCATTACTAATAACAACATCCTTGCTTGTGTTTAGCCATGCATAGATTAGTAAAACATCGTATTTAGATGCCCACTTGGTCCTCATTCTTGGTATGCGGTATGTGTTTGTGGTTTCACCATACAATGCTGCTTCACACCATTTGGTACTGAAGACAAGGGCGGCAGATTTACCAAGTCCAAGACTTGGTGAAACACTATCAGCCACATTGACAGAGGTTTATTGTTGAGTTGTTAATAGATCCATGAAGCCGAACGTGTTAGCATAAGGATTCATTAAGGATGAAGAAAGAGTTACAGTGACTTTTAAAGGAGGATGTGGGAAAATAAAGAAGAGAAAAGTGTGGCTTAAGCTGCGATTATACTTGGGATGTATAGAAGGTTAGGTTTAAGTCTTTGATTGTTTTAAGTTATAGTTGTTGTTACTTGAGTAAGCATTCAATGTAAAAACATATTTCTTTACCTAATGAAAAGCAAAGAAGCTTTGATCACATTGACATTAAGAATGATGTCAATGTAAGTTAAGTCATACATATTCTAATCAATCAACCTCTAAACAAACAATCAGCTAACAATTGAATACACACAAACATTTATCACAAAACAGACACACTACAATCAATACAAGTCAAGTCTTACCTAATCTAAAATACAAAAGTCAACTATGTCAATGTGATGCATTACCTTACTTCAAAGGTTTATATATAGCAAATTCCATCTCAATTTGTTGAATATTTTTCCTCCATAGATACCTCAAAAGAAAATACAAAAAATTTCATCAAATTTAATCGGAAAAATCCAAAATATTTCACAATTAAGACACAACACAACATCACAATTAAGACATTGCGAGGATTTGCGAGGGATTAGCTAGAAATCCTTCAATCGCAAAATGCATTATTTCTTATAGTGACTATGTTACTAATGTACATTTTCTTCTAGTATCACACCCAAGAAGGTACTTACTAATATTGTATATTGAGACAGTTAGTAATGAGATTTACCTAGAATGACTCAAAACTTAGCCAAAATAACTAAACTGGTCCTAGATTTACCTAGTAGACTCTCAGTAGGATTCAAACCCATATAGTTTTGAACATCTGTCAGAGAAAAAAGAACGAATGGCTCTTGTAGGATTCCCAAAAAATGCTTCGCTTTTTTGCTAAAGCAGTTTATTTTTCATTCGCTTCTCACATTCTGTGAATAGTCAAGGTATTGAAGAATAGGCAGAAAAGGTATTTTCGGAATCGTCTCATTTTATATGTCTTCTTTCCATTTGAATAAAGAGAGATAAAATTGTGTTTTACGATCTTCATCTCCTTTTTGCAAAGATTTTTCAAAGCTTCTTCATGATCATAATTTGAGTTTATCGAAATTGGAATGGATCTTCTAAGTTGTTTATTTATTTATTTAATTACATAGATCCACAAGTGAACAGAGGTAAAAATGGTGGGAATACGATTTTTAGGATTTTGAAAAGCTATAAAAATTGTGCGGTAAAAACTCAACCAAATAATGATGTCTAGCTATGAAATCTAACTAACTAAATATTATGCGTTAAAAACTCAACCAATCAGTTTAGAACACTCATAAACATAAAATTGATCTACAGAGAAATGTCTCTAGTGCCATAATTAAATTGCTATCAAAATTTTACTTATTCATTCCAAAAATTTAAATTTTGTAATTTTGTTTTATACATTTTTTTTTCTTCTTTGTTTGTTTTTGAATTTTTTAAAATACATTTTAGTGGATTTATCATAAGGGGTCTCGAAGTAAACATTTAGTGATATAAAATATACAGAAAAAGATCAACCAGAAATAAAAGTTTAAAAGATCGGATAAAACTAAATTGGTGAAAATGAAAAGATATTTCATCAATAACTAAAGAAAATAACTATTTAAAAACATGAAAACAAATGACAGAAAAAAGTTTTGAGGAATATGTCGGAAAAAAGGAGTATGGAATTATGCATCAAACTACTTTCATGAAAGTTAATGGAGATATTCTTAACTAATTACTCCAACAACCTTCGATTCTTTTAACAAATTGCAGCTTTTTGAAATCATGTCTGAAAATGTTGAAGATTTGTTTTTGTTAACCAGAAGCATAGTCTTTTTAACACGTGCAAACGATGAAGTATCACAACCATGTTAATTTTACTTTGAATAATAAATAAATAAAATACAAAAATTGTCAAGAAAAAACCGCTTTGTTATTGTTCTTAACAACAAAACTTTCATGGCGTCTTTTTAAGTGTGACCGTAAGTTTTTTACTTTAAAAAATTTGCATGCATAAATTTTAGTATTAAAATGACTGATTTACTTTATAAAACAATCATATGATATTGGCTTTAAGAAAAAAGAGATAACAAGACTTATCTAAAAATGAAATTGAGCCAATATCATCAAGTAATATCATACTTAAATTTATATAAAAAAAAGAAGTTAAAGTCTTAGATAGCCTCTAAAGAACCTTACTCACTAATTTTAAAAAATAAATTTCCTTGAACAATTTCAATTCTCATATATCTAAAACGAATCATTTTTTTTTTTGATCTTCATCTTCTTCTCTGGATTTTTTCTATAGAATGAAGTTGGAACAGAGAAAATAAACTTTTTTATTAATTCTATTGAGATGATGAAGTAAGGGTCGTAGCATAATTTTAAAAATTTATTTCATTTTAAAGATACATAACTATGTAAGAAAATAATCAAACATTGAAAATAGAGAATGGAGATGGATCTTTTTAATTTGACTAGGTGAGTGCCCGTGCTATGCGCGAGATTTTATTGTTGAGTTTCTTAAAATTATTTTGTTATATATTTATTTTGTTATCCTTTTTAAAATGTTCTTTGATAAATGAGATTGTATATGAAGGATGAGAACTATATACTATTTAATAAGCACTATATAATGTTCGTTAATTTGTATCTTTACGTAAAAGCTTTGAGTATGGTGAATGTTGGGTTCCCGTTTTTTTATATATGAGGTTATTAAACTGTAATAATGTCTAATATGTAATGATAATGTTTTAGTATTGTTTAGATAACACTAATTTGTTTTAATGGTAAGTAATTTAGATGGTGACCAAACCGCACGGTGCAGTACTGTTTAAATAGTAACAAAAAGATTTACATATATATGTATATGTATATATTTTCGTTACTATTTGAACCGCACCGCACTTGATCCACAGTTGAACCGCTCATCTTCTTTTGGACTCTAATTTGTAAGTGTATTATATATTTTTTGTTTGGTATTGGTAAATGTACATATATATTGCGTGTTTATTTTTCTGATTGTTATAATTTTTCTTTTTGTTTTTTCATTTGTGTATTATGTGTGTCAAATGACTTCATATTGTCGAATAAAGTTTTTCATTTTCGTATCAATGTATTACTTATGTTGTAATCCTAATTGTTTAACTTTAACGAACCTATGATTAGTTATAAATCAAGTTTAATAGTTGTTTTTTTTATAAATCAAATTGAGTTATAAATCAAGTTTTATAAATCAAATTGAAAATTGTTTCTAGTTGTTTCATTATTTTCAAAAATCTTTTGGCAAGAAATATCAATTTTTTATTTATTTTTTAAAATATAAGGAATGTAATAAAATGTGTTTTTTCCATTAGCATTTGTTTTATACAGAGTTGTAAAAGACTATAGAAGAGCACCATTTTAGCTTACTCATACATATTTTTATAAATTTGATTTTGTTTTTAACATTTGTTTTGTTGTCCTCTTTTGTTATTTTTGAAAATTTTATTTAAAAATATCTATTGTTTTGTAAATGTTTGCTACTTAATTTGTTCATATTTTGATTTCTTGCCTCATATATAATGTTTGATTGATGGATGCTTAACAATATTAACAATACGTTGAAATTAATATATGCGTAGATAGGTAATATAAGAGTTGAATTTTATTTAAATTAAAAAATTGTGCAACAACAATAGAAACATGAAAGCAAAAACAATTACATAATGTAATTTGTTTTGAAGCTTAGTGATAGTTCACCGCCTGAAACATTAATGGTGGAATTCTTAAAACTCATTCCAACTCTCTAGATAATGTGTTGAAAGTTATATCATAAAGATATACTTAAACATTTGTTTGTAGATAAAACACGTTTCATATGTGTTGCTCAAATATCTTGGATGGCACACGCGTGGGGGTTATATGTTGCGAAATGATATGATATAGCAATTTTTTCTCGCCACTCTAATCCCATGTAATGATGTTTTGATTTTTTTTCCAACATGTTTCAGCCATGGTGGTGTCTTCAGCCTCTTGAAGGTGGCTCAGATAGACCTTCCCCTCTTCAGTTCTGCCTCTACATAATAATAGCATGGCATACATGAAGGAAGCTTCTTTTTGGCCTACATCAATTGATTTACCAATATGGTGGAGACCAAAGTCAGAATGATCAAGGATAAAATAGCGTATTATACCTTTTTTGTAGTGAAAATTTGGGTTGTTGTTGTCAAGATATTTCTTCATAATAAGAAAGTGTTTGCATGCCGAAAACGATTTATCCACCAACAAAGCAAGATTAAGAGTTTTGAGCACGCATTTGTTATTTGCTGATGCACCTAGTTCTTTGCATATAACAATGCAATTATGAAAATCTTCATAACGATCATATTTTGCAAAAAAGTAACCCATTAATTGTATTATTGTAATAAAATAATCAAAAACTTGTTGAACGTATTGTGCGGTGGGGTTAGCATGGAGTCGATATTTCACCATTAGATCAGTGTAGTTCTCGACAGCAAGCAACGAGTTCCTTTGAAGCATACGCAGTTTCAAATTTTTGAAAACTTGGACATCATCAGTTGAGTTACGAGTTCCTTGCAATTTCTAACATCGGCACGAGTTTTTGGTCTACGTTTCCAATTTTTTTTTAAGAACATCTCAAGAGAGTTCATCAAGCGGTGTTGAACTTTTTGGTCCAAGAGGTTTGGATGATGTTGAGTTACAGTGGATGCTCTTAGTCTCACATACATTTTGTTATGTTTCTTTATTACAAAAAAAATAATAGATATTAGAGTTTAGAATATAAATATGAATGGAAACTTTGGTAGGTGTATAATTCATATAAAAAAATGATGGATGGAAAATAATGATGAGAATGACGTGTTTGCTCTATTACTCCTACGTAGAAGCTTTGAGTGTGGTGAATGTTGGATTCCCGTTATAATATACATATGAGGGCATTAAATTGTAATGATGTCTAACATGTAATGGTTAATCTTAGTGAAACCTTACTTTAAATGGGTGAAAAATAAAGTTTATCTATCGGGTGATAGAAAATATATGAATTTCAATATTTTATTTGACCTCAAATATGTATAAACGATAATATGTTTTAAGAAAATATGTGTTAAAGATATTCAATTTGGTCACCCTGTTAAATGATTATGTATATAATAGCATATAAATCGGTTTTAAATATCGAATAGGAAAAAAGATAACCAAGAATTGACAACGAACTACGAGAACTAGATATATTGCATGCCTACATATACCAACTATATGATGATATGTGGTCAACATCACGAACATCTTTTTCCGGAATACCAATCGTCAAAATCCGGTGTTGACCATCCTTAACCGGCATTGACCAACAAAAATATTCAAAAAATAATATGAATGTATGATGTCTGGAAAATGTTCTAGTAAGAGTATTTTGGGTATTTTCAGCGTATGTGTGTTTACCCTAGGTTTTTCATTTATAATGTAATTGTAGCAGTCGTCTCTATTGATAATCAAAGTAGAGAGTTAAAGCTAGAGATTGAGATAACTTGTAGCTCCTGAATTTCTTTGATCTTAGTGAAATCCGCATTGGAAGAGAAGTGAACATAGTTCTTTTGAGTGAACCACTAGAAATCTTGTATATACTTTATTTTTTGCTTTAGTTTCGTGTTTAAGGAGGAATTAGATCCATAATTCCTAACAAGTGGTATCAAAGCACATGGTACTGTTGTAGCTTAAGAAACGTTGGGAAGCAAAGATGGTTCAACACATGAACGACAAGGTCGATGGTACTAGTTATTCGTTTTGTAGGATGAAAATTGAAGATTATCTGTATGGTAAAAAGTTGCATCAACCGCTGGGAAAGAAGGTAGAGACGATGAGTCAGGATGACTGGAATATTCTTTATAGACAAGTTTTGGATGTTATTAGGTTAACAATATCGAAGAATATCGCGCACAATGTCGCGAAAGAGAAGTCTCCAGACGGGTTGATGAAAGTTCTCTCGGATATATATAAGAAACCTTCTACCAACAATACGGTAATTTCTCATGAAGAAACAATTTCAATTGAAGATGGAAGATGGTAGTCATGTTGCATAGACATGAACAAAATATAACCGTAACTGTATTTCGGAGCGTAACCGGACCGTTTATTAACCGTAACCCCACTGTAACCGTAGAAAACGGTTAATAATCATAACCGTGAAAATAGATGAACTACGGTTAAAAAGATATACTAACCGTAACTGTATCAAAACCGTTGGTTAACTATATAGTTAAAACCTTAAAAATATAGTTGTAACTGTGTATAATTCTACAAAGATAAACTTTTCATTTCACGATTTACCTATTGAATTAAGTTAGTGTTTTTATTTTTGTACTTCATAAAAGTTTTCAAATTAAAAATTTGTCAGCAACACTAAAATATGAATAAATCCGTACAATTAATAGCTTTGGTAATAGTGGTTAGGACGGCTGCGATTCTCATTTTGATTCTTTTTTAGCATTCTCTTTTGTGATGATAATAATATTCTTAAATTTGTAATTGTGTATTTTCAGCGTATGTGTGTTTACCCTAGGTTTCATTTATAATGTAATTGTAGCAGTCGTCTCTATTGATAATCAAAGCATAGAGTTAAAGCTAGAGATTGAGATAACTTGTAGCTCCTGAATTTCTTTGATCTTAGTGAAATCCGCATTGGAAGAGAAGTGAACATAGTTCTTTTGAGTGAACCACTATAAATTTTGTATATACTTTATTTTTTGCTTTAGTTTCGTGTTTGAGGAGGAATTAGATTCATAATTCCTAACAAGTGATATCAAAGCACATGGTAGTGTTGTAGTTCAAGAAACGATGGGAAGCAAAGATGGTTCAACACATGAAGGACAAGTTCGATGGTACTAGTTATTCGTTTTGCAGGATGCAAATTGAAGATTATATATATGGTAAAAAGTTGCATTAACCGCTGGGAAAGAAGGTAGAGACGATGAGTCAGGATGACTGGAATATTCTTGATAGACAAGTTTTGGATGTTATTAGGTTAACAATATCGAAGAATATCGCGCATAATGTCGCGAAAGAGAAGTCTCCAGACGGGTTGATGAAAGTTCTCTCCAATATATATAAGAAACATTCTACCAACGATACGGTAATTTCTCATGAAGAAACAATTTCAATTGAAGATGGAAGATGGTAGCCTGTTGCATAGCCATGACCAAAATATAACCGTAACTGTATTTTAGACTGTAACCGGACCGTTATTAACCGTATCCCCACCGTAACCGTAGAAAACGGTTAATAACCGTAACCGTTAACCATAAAAATAGATCAACTACGGTTAAAAAAATATACTAACTGTAACTGTTAATTAACCGTAACCGTATCAAAATCGTTGGTTAACCATATAGTTAAAACCTTAAAAATATAGTTGTAATTGTGTATAATTCTAAATATAATTATTTCACTAAAATAGTATTTAAAATCGTTTAATGTGCCCACTAGTACGATCTAAGCCACTCCACTGCTCAATATCCATAAATCAAATCATAAGTAGTTCATATAATTATTATTGATACTCTTAAAATTGTTTCTTAATGCTCACAAGTCACAATATCTTCTCTTTGGTATTGTTTTCGTTTGGAAGTTGTAATACATATTGTTATTAACTCAATCATTATAATTATGACTTTTAATTTATTTATTCGTTGGTTTATTTAAGAAAAATAGATAACTGATTCATTATAGATATTTGAAGCACATAATCATGTAAAATAAATATTATTTGATATATCACTATTTATTTTATTATAAAGAATAAAAAATATAATATTTTGACTATTTCATAATTATCATATAATTGTAACTTTATTTAACCATAACCGTATTAAACTGTAACCGTACTTAACCGTAACCGTTTTAACCATATATATAACGGTTAAGATTAAGGTTAAAGCAAATTTATAACCGTAACTGGTGTTTAATAAACCGTTACCGTAATAACCGTAACCGTGGTCATGCCTACTTGTAGCGCACATGAATGCTTTCAACATAATTGTCAACCAACTATATTTGGTTGAAATAGAGTTTGATGATGAGATGCATGCTTTGATTTTGATAGGATCTCTACCGAATAGTTTGGAGACCATGAGGGCAACAATTAGTAATTTTGTTGGTAATGCGAAGCTCAAATTTGTTGATGTTCGAGATTAAATTTTTCAGAGGAAGTTCAAAGGATATATACATATATGAGAAGCTGACGAGTTCTATTTTCAAAGTTGAGAACATAGGCGTAAGTCAAGACACAGGAAACCGAACAGTCAAGCAGTGTACATGGTCAACCTAAGACAAGAAAGCTTGCTGGGTGCACGAATTGTTGCAAGAAAGGCCATATTAAAAAGAATTGTTGGGCTTTACAGAAGAAGGAAGACAATAGAAGAGCTGGAGCTAATGCAGCAATGGTTGATGCATTTGTAGGGTCTGTAGATTCTCCAAGAGAGAGTGAGTCTCACATAGTGGATGTTGACACCACATAATCATCGTTCTGGTCCCCTGATAGTCAGATTGATTCTTGGGTTCTTGATTCAATAGCCTCATTCCACACGACTGCACACCCGAGAATAATGAAACCTATGTTAGTGAGCATTATGAGAAGGTGTATCTAGTAGATGGAATACCTTTGGACATTGTTGGTGTTGGAGACATCAACTTGAAGTTGTTAGAGGGACGTGTGTGGAAAATAACAAAGGTGAGACATGTTCCAAAATTGATGAAAAATCTGATTTTTGTAGGACAACTTAATGATATAGGACATGATGTCAATTTTGGCGGTGGAGATTGGAGAGTGACTAAGGGTTCTATGGTGGTTTCAAAAGTTCTTAAAAAGGTATTCTTATATGACTACAACCTATGAAGACACAATTGTTGTGTTCAAGAATGCAAAGAAGACTAAGTTGTGGCAGATTGGGGAATATGAGCGACAAAGGTATGAAGCTCATGATAGCGAATGGTACACTTCCAGATTTGAAGATGGCGAATCACCATATGTGTGAAAGCTACATCCTTGGAAAGCATAAACCGTTTGTTTCCCAATTGATGGCAAGAAGATAAAATTTGAGAATCACGAGTTGGTACACAGTGATGTGTAGGGAAAAGAAAAGCTGGTATGCAAGTTGCAAAAGAGTTTTTATGGGCTGAAATAAGCTCCAAGGCAGAGGTATAAGAAATTTGATAGCTTTATGAGTTCTTGAGGTGTCAGGCAGACCATTGTTGTTATTTCAAGAGGCTGAAGGAGTCCTACTTGATATTGCTTTTATATGTGGATGACATGCTGATAGCAACTCTCTTAGAAGAGTTTGCGATGAAAGATCTGGGAGAAGCTAAACAAATTATTGGGATGAGAATTAGTAGAAGCAAGGAGGGTCTTTTGTTGTCACAAGAGGAGTATGTGAAGAAAATCCTCAAGAGGTTTAATATGGATGATGCGAAGTTGGCTAGTACTCCCTTGGCGAGTCATTTTTAGTTATCTAAGGATAAACGAGATGGGATATATGATATGGTTCCATATGCTTCTGTTATATGCAAACTTATGTACGAGATGGTTTGTACAAAACCAGACGTTGCACATGTAGTGGGAGTTGTTAGCAGGTTTATGAGCAATATGGGCAGAGAGCATTGTGATGATGTTAAGTGGATTCCAAGGCATATAAAAGGGAATTTGAGTTCTGTGTTGTATTTCAAGAAGTAATAACATTCGAGTTTTGAGAAGGGATTCTAAGGATATGTTGATTCTGACAATGGGGTGACATTGATAGTTCGAAGAGTACATCCGCGTATGTTTACATTTTTGGTGATGCTTCAACAAGTTGGTGTTCTAAGTTGTGGAAGATCGTTGCTCTATCTAGCTGTGAAGTTGAGTATGTTGTTGTAACAGAAGCAACAAAGAGTTGATGTGGTTACAATCATTTATGTTAGAGTTGGATCAAAACCATGAGGGAAGTGTGTTATATTGTGATAACAAGAGTGCCATAGATTTGGCAAAGAACCCGGTTTACCATTCTCGAATGAAGCACATAAAGAAGAAGTATCAATTCAATAAGATCAATGTTGGAGATGGAGTGATGGTGCTTGAGAAGATCCCTAGAGTTGAGAATCTGACAGACATGTTGACAAAGGTCGTGTTGTATGATAAGCTGAGGTTAAATACAACCTAGGTCGGTCTTATAAACTGCAGATAGAAGACGATGTTGTAGATGGAGACAAAGATTGTGATTACTCTATGATATAACTCTGTTTTTACTGATTTTTTCTATGTTTTAGATTTAGGATTTTGAGTATTTTTGTTAGTTCTCGAGTCTTTTTAGAGTATTTTCAGGTCTTCCATGCAGTGGGACAACAATGGAGTTGAGGAGACATTTTGGAGCAAAAGCTAAGGAGAAGGAAGCTAAGGACGATTTCAGTTCCAGATTCAGTGAGGGTGTCAATCGACACACTTCTGGCGTCGATCGACACCAGTTTCAGCCCAGAAAAGTCCATGACGCTTTCAAGTTTACAGAAGTGGAAATTGCCCCAAAAGATTTCCCTATTTGCATTATTAGTCCTTGGTCGTTTTATAGGGCATATATATAGTTTTAGAGGTCATTGTTTAGACCTATCAAGTTCTTTTCATCCCTATTTTCAGAGAGACATAAGCTATTCATCTCTATTCTCAGAGATTCATCCAGTTTTCAATATAGTGAAGAGATCCTTTCATACTCTTATCTTATTTGCCGTGTTTATGCTTTCTTACTCAATTATGTTATTTGTTTCAATCAATATGACTGAGTAGTTTGCTTGTTAGGAATAAGGTTTCTCATTAGGGATTCATATGGTTTAGTAGATTGCTCCCTTTGCTAGGTTACCTGTAGAATTCTTCATCTTTGATTATTCTTAATGCTAGATTTAGAGTAATTAACTAGATCTTGAATCCAGACAATAGATATACCCGTCATAGGTATCTGTAGTTGGATCTATTATTTGATGAGCCTAGTTTATAGGTGTGTAATAAGAATTGGCCTATCTACTAAGGCGAACAATTGAACTCGTTTAGAATGCATGTTTAAGTTAAAGATCTCTCTACTTCTCCGGTTATTCTTAGCTATAAGCATAGGGAGTTTTGCGGAACGCCACCGGTTATTACATGATTAGAGTTTGAGTTTAAGAATGGTTCGATAACAACCTAGTTATCATTAGATCTACTAACCAATAGTTTTCTGAGAATACCCTATTCCTAACTCTTTATTTCATCGTTTACAACCAATCAATATGCTGTCTTTTTACTTTATTTACTTTTTATTTTAATCATTCCTTGCTAGCCTAATCTTGACATTGAATTCATTGTGTGAACAAAAGGACTTTGAGGAAATTCGACCCTTAAATACTGCAACCGATCTCTTATTTGAGAGAATAGGGTTAAGGCAATTTGAACCATATCACTCTCCAAGTGGAAGATTTTTGAGTTGTGGAGACAAATCTTAAGCTATTTAGGGTGTATAGAATGGACGTTGGTTTTATTCTATGAAGAAGGAACATTTGTTCCATTCTATGTGAACGTATGACTATATGGTTCCACTTTATGTAAACGTATGACAGTTATTGCTCTATTATATATGAACCTATGATGTTTAGGAAAAGTTTGAGTAAGTGTATTTTGGGTATTTTTGGCCCATGTGTGTGTTTACCTAAATTTTTCTTTTATATGTAATTGTAGCAGTCGCCTTTGTTGATATCAAAGTAGAGAGGTAGAGCTAAGGAAGTGTTTATATGTAATTCCAAAAGTTGACCTTTCTCCAAGTGGCTCAGAAACGTATCTTTACCCAACAGAAATTTGAAGTGGTCGAAGTTGATGGTTGCAAGAAGGTGGTTGTACCTAAGGAGGTGTTTGTAGGTGCAAAACCTTTGTGGGAAGATTTCATAATCCGAAAGTTCCTCAACACAAAAGATCCACATGTGGGAAAGATCCATATGATTGTGAATAAGATCTGGCGGCTTGGAGACAGATCTTCACTAATTGATGTTTTTGAAGTAAATGAATCAACAATCACGTTTCGTGTCCGAATTGGAAGTATGAGGCAACGAATACTACACAGGGGTATGTGGAATATTACGGACATTCCTATGATAGTATCTAAATGGACTCCATTTGCAGAAGAAGCTCAGCCTGCAATGAAATTGATTCCCCTGTGGGTTACCCTTTCCAACATTCCTCTGACCATGTTTACAGACAAAGGGCTTGAGTTCCTGGCAAGTGCAGTGGGAAAGCCAATTAGGCTTCATCCAAAAATAGAGTCATGTGTGAGTTTCGATGAAGCTCAACTATTAGTCGAAGCGGATCTTACTAAGGGATTACCTAAAGAGTGTGCCATTATGGGTGAGGAGGATGGAGAGTTGGATTCAGTTATCAATTACTCCTATCCATGGCTACCGCCGAGATGCACCTATTGTAAGAAATGGGGACATCTACACTCTACGTGTCTTTCTGCAGAAGCTCGAGATACTCAAGCTCCATCAAGTTCAGCACCTATCATGGTAGTTACAGAGGAAGTAAAGGAAACAACTCTATCACCACCCATCGCTCTTGAGAAGGAAAAGAGCCTTGCGACTACAGAAGATTTGACAACGGGTAAAGGCGTTGATGTAGACATAGAGAAAGAAGATGGTGGGGAATGGATCAAGCCTAACATGAATCGCAGCAGTTCAGGATTAAAAAAAAAAAAGAGTTCAAGCTATGGTGAAGTTTCGATTTTGTCCAACTCATATTCAGTTCTGGGAGAAAAGGCTGACACTGAGGAGGAAAATAAAACAGAGGAAGCAGGGGAAGCAGAGATTCCGTCTCGAGTTTCTGGTTCCGGTTTTGTTGATCAAGAAGTTCAAACTGGTACAGCTCAATCCCATGACGCTGTTTCAAAAAGCCGTGTATCCAAGGTTGAGCTGCCACCGCGACCATCTCTGCCACGCGGATCAAAGACTGCTCATAAAATTATTCCACAACATTCTGCTTCTTTCACTAGTGATCCCTCTAGAGATCAATCCAAGAAGCATCACTCCAAACATCATTAAATGTTGGGTTTCTTTTGGAATGTTCGTGGTCTAAACAAAACGTCAAAATATTCCATAATTCAAAAATGGATTTTTGAGAATACGTTCAAGTTTGGGTGTTTGTTAGAAATTCGGTTTAGTGAGAAGAAGGTGCAGATGTTGATGAATCAATTGTTTAAGGGATGGTCAGTTTTGACAAATTATGAACACAATAGCAGAGGTCGAATTTGGGTAGTTTGGCAAAGTCATGTTAGATTGAGCCCCTTCTATAAGTCTGCTCAATTAATTACTTGTTCGGTGAAGCTTGAGGAGCTCGATGACGAATTCTTTTGTTCCTTTGTCTATGCTTCTAATGGTGTAGAGGAACGCAAAGAACTATGGCAGGAGCTACGAGATCATTACGACTCTCCTATGTTTCAAAATAAACCATGGTTGATATTTGGAGACTTTAATGTCACTCTAGACTTGGCTGAGCATTCTCGAGTAGACACGAACCCTTTGGTTACAGGAGGGATGCGGGATTTTCAGAGCCTAGTCAACTATTGTTCACTCTCGGATATGGCGTCACAAGGACCTATTTACACTTGGTGTAACAAGAGGGAAAATGACTTAATTCTTAAGAAACTCGATAGAGTTATGGAGAATGATATGTGGCTGCAAGTCTTCCCGCATGCATATAATATTTTTGAGTCACGAGGTATTTCTGATCATCTTCGGTGCCGGATTATGCAAATAGAAGGAAATATGAGTAACGGTAATGGCGGAGGTCGGAAGCCTTTCAAATTTGTTAATGTCCTTACGGAGATGGAGGAGTTCTTACCGTTGGTCCAAAACCATTGGCAAGACACAGATGATTTGTTCCTATCGACTTCAACCTTATTTCGTTTCTCAAAGAAGCTAAAAAGCGCTTAAACCAAAGCTGTGTGTTTTGGCAAAAAACAGACTTGGAAACTTGGTAAAGAAATACAAAGAAGCGTATGACAATCTTTGTCTTTTGCAACAAGAAACTCATGCAAAACCTTCTCCTCTTGTGATGGCAGCAGAAAATGACGCTTACCAACGTTGGGACCCTGTAGCATAGCTGGAGGAGAAATATCTTAAACATAAATCGAAGCTCCATTGGCTAGACGTGGGTGACAGGAATAACAAAGTATTTCATCGAGCAGCAATGATCCGTGAGTCTACAAATGGTATCAAGGAAATTTTGTGTCAAGATGGTAGATTGGTTGTGGGAGAGGATGAGAAACAAGCCGAAGCAGAGCGTCAATTTAGAGATTTCATGCAGTTTATTCCGAGTGATTTTGAGGGTTCGTCGGTGGAGTAACCAATCAAACTTTAATATTTGTACATGTCAGAAAACTAAATTAAAATTAATCCAACCCAATTTCTTTTTAAACTAAACTTTCAATGTTATAATAAATTTTACATTAGCCCAGCCCAAATTGTTTAAAAGCTATTTTTCCAATGTTATTACATGGGTCTATACTTTCTATATTTTGTTTTGTTAACCTGTTTCGTTTCAAACTATTGTTTAACCTGTATTGAAATGATCGAAGAAGAGAAAGACTCGTTCTTAAAACTCGTTGATGTTCATCGAAATTTGAATTCGTCGAATCAAATCGACTCTGTTTGGGGATTTAATCTCACGAAATTCATGAAGATGCAATCGAAATCGTCATCGTCTGAGGCAATTTGGTGGAAGAAGACTCATCGAGCTTACAACGATTCGTCGTCGTTGAATAACTCGACCGAACACATGGCTCAGTAGTGGGTTTCGACGTGACTGAGTTGGATCCTGAAAACTCGCTACCCGGGTTTGTGGATGACGTTCCGATAAGCTTGAGAAGATGGGTGTGTTACCCAATGCTGCTAGGTCGAGTAAGGCCATGTTCGTTTCACCAGTCAGATGGATCATCTGGATGGAGATGAGTTTTGATGTTCGTTTGATGCCAAAAACGGTTCATTCAGATGATCCATCCAAATGAATCATCTGGATGAGTTTTAAAATTTAGACTTAATTTTGAAACTCATTTGGCTGAACTAAATTGGATTATTTGGATGGAGATGATTCAGTCCAAAACAAAAAATGACAAAATACCCTAATTATTTCAATTGATTATTTAGATGTATTTTTTAGATAAACAACAAATAGACTTAAATCTTATTTTACAATTATTTTTAAAAAAATAAAATAAAAAATTTCGATAGAACCGCAGTATCGAATTTTTCCGTTAAAACAGTAAAATTCCGTTTTCCGCCAAAACCGTAAAATTCTGTTTTCCCGCCCAAACCGCAAACTCACGTTTTCCCGCCAAAACCGTAAAATCGTGTTTTTCCGTCAAAATCGCAAAATCATGTTTTTCCGTCAAAACCGCAAAATCATGTTTTCCAGCCAAAACCGCAAAATCACGTTTTCCCGCCAAAACGTAAAATCACGTTTTCTCGCGAAAAACGTAAAATCACGTTTTTCCGCCAAAAACGTAAAATTTTGTTTTCCGCCAAAACCGTAAAATCGAGTTTTTCCGTCAAAACTGTAAAATCACGTTCTCCCGCCAAAAACATAAAATAAATTTATAAATATAAAAAACTAATATTTGAAATTTATTTACTTTTAAATATATTTTAGATTAAAAATTAAAATTAATATGTTTACAGGTAATAATAAAAATATAATTAGATGAAAGCATGGGTATTTTAGGTATTTGTATTATTACAAAACATTTGGATGGAGATAGAGATAAGCAAACGAACAACATCTCATTCGGATAGTCCAGTCAAATGAACCGACTAAAAATGAAACGAACAAGAGTCGAATGAATCATTCAGATGGACATGTTGAATAGATGAGTTGGATGGATCTGTCAAATGGAGAAACGAACAAAGCCTAAGACGCAATTTCAAACACATTATGCTCGTGGACCCTAAAACCTCCTTGTTCCTCAGTGACCCGTTAACCCGGATTCGTAATCGGATCCCCGAATCAGTCCTCTTCTTCTCTAAACACAGTGGCAAGAAAAGCTCTGATGTTATTCCGGTGATTTTGATCGATGGAGCTAAAGGAATCAGGAGATTATCGAGCTCGATGCACACTGAGATTGTGAGAGCGACGATTTAGCTGCAGCATAAGAAGAAAAACTCGGTTACGGAATCGGTTGTGTTGAGTCAACTCGTTGGGAATGTTCACATGACGAAGAATTTTGAAGTGGTTACGAGTGAGTCGGTGGCTTCGTTGATAAAGAATCATGATATAATACAAAGAGGTGGTGGTAATAGTAATCATATAATTTATATTATGGCGATTATTATGAAACGTATTTGTCATGAAACCAAAATTGTTAAATAATATAGACTAGCAAGTGTCAAGAAACAAAAATAATATAGACTAGCAAGTGTCATGAAACCAAAATTGTTATCATTTCTCTGTTTCGTAATTTTTTTTCACATTTTATTTTATGTATACTAGGCATATAACTAAACAAACCTACTTTCTTACGATTACGAGGTCCATTCGAATATGAAATTCAATCCTGAAAATACAGCATCCCACTTTTTTTATTACTCAAGGTTTCGATATATTTTGAAATCGAGAAATTTTTACTGGGGGCAGGGACGGAGCCAATGAAGAATTATAGGGGTCAAATGACCCTAGTGAACTTTTGGAAAATAATAAAATTTTTATTAAAAACTATTTATTGACCCCAGTCAAACAAAAATATTGACCCCTATGAATGATTTGTTGAGGTACAAGTAAAACAAAACCCAATAAAATTTTGTGAATTATAAATACAAAAGCCTAATAATTTTATTGAATTATACTAATGTTAGGTCCAATAAAAATCTGTCAAAATTAAGAAAGTAAAAAACCTAAATAATTGAACATGTGTCGTGGTAGCCAAAAACAGTTTAGCTTCTTCCTCTTTTGTTTTTTT
>Ga0041059_1000400_pt1 | contig 32289 bp, 32 predicted proteins | sample AraColnosormetaG_FD_56232 | JGI IMG/M metagenome (GOLD analysis project Ga0041059, IMG submission 56232) | Arabidopsis roots microbial communities from North Carolina, USA - Col MF nosort | ecosystem: Host-associated > Plants > Roots > Unclassified | place: USA: North Carolina | collected...
TTTTTTTTTTTTTTTTGAAAACACATTATTGGGTTTCTATTAGTTAGTTTTGGATAAATATTATTACTGGTGCCAAGAACCAATCCATCTCTCTACTGTCTGGTTCCATGTCAAGCGCTGTAAAATTCCGGGAGGGCTTAGGTTCAATCTTGTGAAGATGCTGTCGTTGTAAGCCGTGAAACTGACCTCTTGTATGTCAGCTATGTAAATTTTATCACTTAGAAAAGTTTTATCCATTAGACTCTGTTCTTTTTGGTCATCCAAGGGGCCTGGTGGTACTAGAAGATCTTCATACATTTTGGTGGTATTCAGAAAGAGGTTAATAGAAGAACCAGTCCCGTACAGTCGGCCCTCATAGTTAGAAACGAAAAGCTCAGGGAAGCTTGAGGCAACATATTCCTCTCCTCATCTTTTAGGTTCGAGGTTTAGCGTGTAACTCGATTTGGACGGATTATCAGGGGTTTCCCACGCCACCAAATATTGATTGACGCCCCAATGAAAATTCCAACCCAATGCCATTTTTGGAAGTAAGTATCCGTCGGGAAATGGAAGCTTTGCCATAAGAAACCTCGCTGTGTCGTTATCCCCTGTGTTCTTGATAGCGAAGTTTCCGTCAGCAAGCAGTTTTTTTTTTAAATGAGTACATTACATACTTACACAAATTACAGAACAACAAATCAAACGACCGAGTTGAAATAACTAGAAAATGAATAGAACAACTGCATCAAACCAAATAGAACCGAACCGAAACCACATAATACGGAAATTCCCACTCTCCCCTTAACCAAAGGAAAAAAAAAAAAATCAAGATCGCCGGTAAATGAGCACACACCACACGAAAGACGTGTTGCAACAAATCAGCCAATGTCACGTAGTCCCAAACTCTCTCTGATTTGCTTCGGTTCATGCTTGGTTTCATATCAAAAGCTCCCATTCAGAAAAAGAATGCAATGGCACTTGTAGGCTTTGTAGCAATGTCTTTAGATCATGTTTCATTTAATATTCTTAGAGCTGATGAGAACACTGAGGTCTGCACATCCCCTGATCAGGAATTAGATGATAACGGATATGAATAGAAGCAAATGATAATGAACAAGTGTAATTATTACTTTGAGGCTTGTTCACGACCAAAATATTATTACTTTTGATATGTAATTAAATTAAATGGCAAAACAAAAAAAAAATCTAAGCAAATGATAATGAACAATGTAAAAGTACAAATTGTAGATGTTTAGTCAGTTTCACCGCGGAAGTCACTACTTTGTATACCAAATTTGCACTATATATAGAATATGTCATAATATATATATGGTCTATCTAGTTTTTTTTGTGCAAATATGGTCTATATCTACAAAAAGTTCTTGAACGTACAAGTGACTAACCTCTATGCCACCAAGTATCGATTGATTCCCCTGTGAAATTTCCAACCCAATGCCATACCTGGCAGTAAAGTATCAGTCAGGAAATCAAAGCTTTGCCATAAGAAACCAGCTGTGTCGTTGTCCCATGTGTTCTTGATAACAAAGTTTCCATCATCAAGAAACTCTTTAACCAACGATGAGCCAACAACTCCCATAAAATTTGTGCCCCAAACACGGATACCAGCTTGATCATCAAGGACAAGATTATTGTTGGAAAACTTGAAGGTTCCGAAAGAATTAAAGGGTTCACTAGACTACCTCCTCACCTACTTATGTAGTATAAGGCCGGGTTTTTAAGGTTTCTCATTTGTTTCAAGGGTGAAATACAAAAATGTACCTCACCTAACCAGTGAGAGGCTTTGCTCGAGTCATACAATCCTATGCCCTTCTTGCCGCTTACAGTTTCAAAGAGCGAGACTCTCAAGGCATAGACAACAAATTTAGGGGAAAACTTAATGTCCCTATCATTGCATCCACGTACCGGTGCCATGTAACCGCTGCATAGGTACAATGAAAATCAAGAGACTGGTTTTAAAACTAAATGATCGTTGTTGTTTCTAACGTGAATACTTACTTACTAAGTTTCATCCCTCTTTCTTTTGTTGGCTTTTATATCATCCTCTCAAATGAGCCTAGCCAAGCCTAAATCCGATATTTTTGGGGTCATGTCTTTATCAAGCAAGACATTACTTGTTTTCAAGCCCCGGCCAATGTTCTAAAAATATATAAGAAGAATATTTATCAGCAAATTCTCATTGTTCACACGAATAAAAAAAATAGTTAAAAGTTTTGTAAATGTCATCTTCAGTTTCTATATACAGAAGTATTCAATTGATCCATTTTTATTAAAACTTGTGAGATCCCAGTCCCGAACGTCTCGGTATCTGGGACCATGGACGCACATTCGTACTTATTTCCTGCCAAACCTCTATATTTTTCGCGATTCAACATATAAATGCTTTTACGAGACTTAATTCTATAATCTCTTTCTTATTACACAATGAAAGTTTTTCTACCCTGGGTTTAATTCCAACCAACCCTTGTATCAGATTCATCGTCTTTGTCCCTTAGATTGAGATCGATCTTTTACTCGGTCAAGACATGCATATTGTTCGTTTAACCATTCTAGGCCTAACGATTGCATTTTCCTTTGTCCGCTTTTTCTTTCTAACCGTTTAGATTTTTCGTTTTCTGCCACAAGTTCAGCATGTAGTCTCTTGATAGTAACAACATCAGGATCCACATTCTGCAAAGCACAAAAACACTCTTGAGTTGCTGCGAGCTTAATTTTCAACCTCTTTGATTCTTCTTCCTCAAAAGCTAGTTTTTCCTCAATATGTTGCATCTTACTTTCCAGCATCACTTTATCTTTGATAAGATCCAAATTCTCTTGGCTGACCTTCTGCCATCGCTCACATTCAAGATTATCACCTAACAAACAATGCCATATCTTTTGATATGGAACCAGACAAAGAATTGTGACATGGAAGGATTAAAGTTATAAGAAAATGATCCATCAAGTTGTGGGAGGATTCACATTAATTTCATTGGAATGTGATGTCACATGGAATTGGCTTTGGATCAAAGGAAACAAATATACAAAGTGGTCGGTCCATTTTTTATGGTTTATTTTACCAACAGTTATTTAAGCCTTAATGAGAAAAATATAAACAATATTTCCTCTATTTGGGAATTACTTTGGCATCTTAAAAAAATGATTAGACACTCTTAATACTGGATCCAAGTTTGAAGGTAAAATGCTACATTTCTGATTACTTGTTCATCAAGAAACAAAATGCAATACATAAAAATAAAACACAGCAAAAACCTCAACAAGTTCTCTTGATTTTCCACAGGATTGAAAAGACTCTGTTTCAAAACGAAGACAAAAACAAACAGACCAAAACACAAATTAGATCCAAACTCTGTCACAAGAAACATCAGCGCAAGAACTCAAGCAGAGCATCCATGTCTGCACACTTCACCTTCAAGTCCTTTAAATCTTCCTCAATTTCTTGCAATCGACTCTTACCAGTCTCTTTCAGTTTCTTCTCCAACCAATCCAACTTAAACCCTGCTTTCGTAACAAATCGTAGTGCAGAATATGCCTCGGCCAGATCACCATTAGAGAGTTCCTTAGTAGACTTGCACAGAATCTCATTCAGACTTTGTACAACATTTTTCTTTAAACGTGGGGTCTTGGGACAGAGTTTTGATGCAAAACATGGGTACTTTCCAAACAGACTGTTCACAGATTCTACCTACAAAGAAACAAAACAGACAGTTCAAGTGAAAACCATATCGAACAGCGGTTTTTGAAGACCTGAAAATAAACCAACAAAATACATGCAGCCTCCATCTATATATTGTACTCTAGTGAGAAACTGTTACAATTTCGTTTCATTGTTTGTTTTCTATGTATATAGAAGTATTTCTCTTACTTGTGAAGCAAGGACGTCAAACCCATTGCTATCAATGCTTTCTGATTCCTCTGATACATCTAATTTACCAATAACTTCAACAACATCTACTTCTGCAACAATATCGACTTCTCCGTTTACAAGAAACCCTTTATAACTGCTTTGAAACACCAAAAGGCGAAACATAGATCCAAAACCCTGGGTTGTGTTCTTTTCATCAAACCAGTATACTCCTTCTGAAAAACAAAACCACAAAACAAACTTGAAAGCATGACAAGAGCTATACTCCAACAAAGTGGAGAGAGTAGTAGAAACAATCACCTTGTTGTTGGGAGAGTTCTCCCGTAACTTGATTTACCATAGTGAAAGAAACTTTAGCGCGTCTTCTCCATCCGGAAGGCAAATACTCAGAATCAGGAACACATAGATACAGAGAGAAATAATCATAGATATAGTTATTGTTTCCCTCGGGAAGGGCGAGTAGACACCTACAAGCAAAAACCACAGAAACTCATTTGCTTGTAGCTATCGAACACAAATATATATCACTTGCAAACAAGAAATGTTCTTACCATTTGCAGCCACCGACCACGAATATATCAGAATAAACTCTATCGGAATCCAAAAAAGAGAAATTGTTAATCACCCACAACTTCTTAACAGCTTGATGATTCCCCATTGTTCTTGATGATAATGACTCCTATAAACACACAATTTTTTAACTCAAACAACCATATCGAGAAACAAAACCAAAATATAGAACTAAGACTACACTATGGAACAACATTGTAAAAAAAACAGTTATTTATTTCACATGTTACCAAGAGGAACGAACAGTCAAGGAAATGAAAGAGTAAGACAGATAGACAATGAACTAAATATTTTGGAGCCACAGCTTTTAAAGGCATGCATGTGTGTAGACGAGAGGAATGCGAATCGTTTCGACTCCTCGTAAGTCATACTATAGCTCATAGGGTTGATTTTATAATATTTTAAAAAATAAAAAATAATAATAATTGGGGTTTTTTTGTCAAGAATTTTTTTGTAATAGTTATTGCAAGACGAAAATTAAACTTTCTCATAAGTAAATTTAAAAGGAGTGGAAAAAAGATGTTCCCGAGAACAAGTGATGTGGATTATAGATGAGTTTTAAGAATACTAGAAATTGCAGCGATACAAAGCTATGGTGGATTTGACTACTAATATTCAGAGAGAAAAATGATTTTGCATGCCTCGTCAAAATACTAGAAATTGCAGTTGAAGGTACAATGAAGAATTGATGGATGTTATTTTATTTTTTTACATTTATAATTTAAACGGGTATATGAGAATGACAAGAGAGACATGAGTATAGAAATTGCAGCGATACAAAGCTATGGTGGTGTACCTATGTGTAGAGCCATGATATGGTGGTGTACCTTCCATCAGTGAACAAGGATATGGCGTGGAAGATATCATTTCTCTCCTATGGTTCAAATGTAATCTTTAGGCCTCGATTGTTTGTTTTCACATATAAACGCAGACAATTGGTATCTGAAACAGTTGACTTTTTTTTAAAGCAGCAGCAGAAACAGAACACATTCTATTGTGGAATGTTTTTCTTACATCTAATGGCCTTTTCTAGGATAAAGAGCAGAGACAAAATAGTGGAGCTGCTTCAGAAGTTAGCACGGTCTAACTTCCCTGCAGTGAAGTACATGGAATACGCAGTCCAAGTAGAGACACACACACTCTCTCTAAAGCTAATAACAGATATGATAAAAGAGGAAATAAATTGCTTAAACCGGAAAAAACATAAAGCATCAAATGTTCAAAAGACAAAAACCAAAAGTTCAAAAGAGAAGCGATGAATGATCCTGTTAAGTGATAGGAGACAATACTTAAGCATCCTCCTCCACAACGTTCAAAGACTGCTCCTCCTTGGATCTCTTGCTCGGCTTCTTCACAACTTTATCCTCATTCTCCTACGGATCTCTCGCGACACCATCTTCCTCAGCGTTCCTTGAGCTAGAAGCAACTAGACCATCTTCTTTAGTCGGAGTCTTGACTTTCTTTGCTCTTTTTTTCTTTTTAGGCTTCTCAGATTTAGCCTCCTCATCACCATCTTTTTCCTTGGCACTCATCTCAGTTTCTACACAAAATTCAGCAATTACGACTCAATGGAAATGATCCATTGCCTATTATGCCACAGAAGAAAAAGTATGTATATACAACCAAGAACTGAAGTTACCGTTCTCAATAGCTTCCGGAGTAGCATTAACAAGACCTATGATCTCTTCTTTCTCAGCATCATCAGTAGTTTGGTGTAATTCAGCTAGAAGATTATCTACAACACTTAAAGCTAATCAAGGCTTACTAGTGTGTACACAAGTAACATCTAGATTCTAGAAATAAGAATCAGAAACTTCTACTAATATAACAAAAAATAAAAAGAACAAAAGTTTACCCTTTTCAAGATCCTTGTCTTGGTCACTCATGACTAAATCAGCATTTGTTACCTCCTTTTGAAGGTCGTCTATTGAACACATAAATCATACATACTATACCATCTAATAAACGAACACAACACTCTACAATTGTTATAAACTATTTTACCTTGTTCCATTGTCCCTGAAAGATCAAGCTTGGCCTCAACATCAATGGTATGACCATCGACAGGATCAAGCTTGACCTCAACATCAATGGTATGACCATTGACAGGTCCCTCTTGATCTGCATCACAAATATGCTGATTCTCTCCCATCTTAGTGACATTTCCCTCACCACTTTCAAGGCCTTAAGAAAAACAGATATAACAACACAACGGTAAATAAACTGATACTCTTCAATAACATGATATAGACTATTCAATAACAGAGGTTACCTTTTGCTTCTGTTGGAGTCTCTATGGAGGGTTTCTTTATACTTTTGTTGTCACTTTTCGATTTTCTCTTTCTTGCTTTCTTCTCAACAACTTCACCAATCTGCAGCTCACCTTTCTCCTCGACACGTACTAGGTCGACTGATAGAAACCAGTCCTTGTTACGGAGGCCTTGAAGAGCGGTTTTTAAAATCGTACAATCTGACAAGTGATAATCATTACCACCCAAGTTAACCTACAAACCAAAAACAAGTACTCCTTCCTTAAGTTGTTGCTGGTGTTGTTTGGTAAACAAAAACGTGTTGTTAGAGAAAGTGTTGTTACCTTCAAGGCAGAAATAGTGATGTTGCCAACACTTGGGAAACATTGTTCATGCTCTTTGCAGATTTTCTCTGTAAAATAGACAAACAACAATAAACATGAGTTTTAGAGTTTAGTTACTACAAAAAGTTACCAAGGTAAAAAAAAGGAAGAGATTATGAAGAGTTACCTTTGAAAGCATATACACTATCATCACTATCAAGGAGGAGCGCCAGACGAGTGTCAATACTAGTCTTCACAAAGACGCATTGAGACTCGTTTCTTCCGGACATAGCTTGAAGAAGTAGGGTTTTGAAGTAAAAATAAGTTTAGAGGATATGAGACTTATTTCTAAGGCCTCCTGTAAATAGGAAAGGACCTTGATATTACACAAGCAAAACCCTAGGCATAAATATGAATATGGAAATATGACAAAACTAATAAAATGCAATAATGAAAACTAAATATTCTCTTGATCTTCTCCACGACATACATGCCTTTTCTCTGTCTCAATCCTTTTCCACGGTGCTGAAATCATCGGAACTTTCGTTCTCCTTTACACCGTCTTCTTCGTGACTCACACGTCCCGGTACGGACCCCTCTTTAAGTTCCGGTTTGCTGATTTTATTGGTTAGTTAGTAGTTAATGAGCCAATTAGTTCAGGTTTATATATAATAGACTACTTTCAACTTTTAATTAGTGTATGAGGCAATTAGTTACAGTTAAGACTAATAAATTGGTCATGATTCTTATATGTTAATGGTATCTCATATGGATCCATTTAAGACTAGTGAATTTCAGCCCATCTTAGTGTGATATGGAGGCCTGTTAAGGGTCTTCTAATACAGCTCAACAAGCCTTTTCGTGTAACTTCTTTATGATACGAATATGTTTTGAATAATTAGCATTGTGATGGATTGAAGAATAACTTTTATACGATTATTAGACTAATCTACTAAACTCATATTATCAATACTCACACGAAATGCCTTTTTATATATATATATATACCGAAAAATAGCAAATCAGTGATGTTTTGCATGCGTGGGATGAACAAACTACTCTGTAAACTTGTAAAGTGAGAAATGAAGTTAATTACCAAAGTGGATTACCCATCGGACTGCTCAAAAGCCCTTTCAAGTTGATCCTTTTGAGTTAGGTAAACATACAGCTACGATTTTTAATAAAATGCTTAGTATGATGTCGACTTTTTACTATAGAGGTTAGTCCGTTCAAGAACTTTTTGTAGATAGACCATATTTGCACAAAAAAAAGGGTAGATAAACCATATATATATATGGACATATTCTATATATAGCTCAAATTTGGCATACAAAGTAGTGACCCCCGCGGTTAAAATGACTCAAAATCCACAATTTGTACTTTTACACGTATTTCATTATCATTTGCTTAAATTTTGATTATGTTTTGCTTAGATTTTTTTATTTATTTAATTTAATTACATATCAAAAGTGATAATATATATATATATATATATATATTTTACTTTAATCTTTAAAAGTTTTACTTACCTAGTTATCTTGTTCCAGAGGTGAAAACATCAAAAACCAAATTAGTTGATAAATTTTGGAAGTACTTAAAAGCTTAATCAAATTTTAAAACATCACATTTGTTTCTTATAATTTTTTTATTTTTTTTGTATTCTTATTAGTTAAACTAAAGGGAAGATGGAGATGAAGATGACATTTAGCAAACTGTAACTATTTTGTAACTGTGTGAACATTGGGAATTTACTAATGATATAACATTCTAAACCTTCCCGATATTATGCGCGGACAACGAAATAGATTTCACATTGTTTATCTTTATGTGAGCAGACAGAACAGAAGATAATGATTTGATTTTCTCCATTATCCAACATTAGCTTCTCTTTGGTTTCCCTTGATTTGTTACTCCCATATACGAAAACGATTACTATTCAAGTTTTTAGTATCGGAGTAGAATTTGAGAATTTGAGAGGTATTTATACAACAGCAGTTGCCTCATAGGAGATAACAACGTATCGGAGTAAATATAGAGAAACAGAAGATTGACATATATCCTAAATCTAATACTATTTAACCTTCTATAAAGTTATTTTCATGAATACACCATATGGCCAACACGAACACATATTCAGAAATCACATTGAGCAAAATCGTCAATCCACGCAAACCCACACGAAAGACATGTCGCAACAATCAGCCAATGTCACGTGGTCACAAACCAAATTAAACCGAACCAAACCCTCTTTAACCGGAACTCCCACTCTTGCAATAAAATAACAAAACCAATGAACCAAAATCGCCGCCGAAAGGGCAAAAATCGTTAATAAACAAACCACACGGAAGAAGATGAGTCCCGTCACAATCAAATCAGGCCAATCTCACGTTATCCCAAACCAAAACCAAGTAAACCGGAAATTCCACTCTTACTTTTAACAACAACAAACCAAAAAACACGATCGCCGCCACAAGGGCAAAACCGTCAATTCACAAGTAGATCCTGTCACGTGATCCCAATGATAAAACCAATCCTCTCTCTCTCTCTCTTTTCCCGTAGTCCTTTTTCAGTCATGGCGATAACCGCATACGACGCTCTCACGGAGAGACAAAAAGCCCCCAAAGTCCTCCTTATTAACGATTTTGCCATCTCTTCTTCTTCATCATCACCACCTTTCTTCAACCTCGCCGCAACTTTCCGCGACAACATCAGATCGTTCCTCCGTGAATATGCCGAGATTGAAGATTACACCATCGACGGAGCCACCGTCTCTACTATTTTCCTTGGAAGCCAAGCAAATGGCGTCGTTTTCCCTCTTTACATCATCGAACAACAAATCTCTGATTCTTCTCCAAACCCTCTCTGCGATTTCTGTCGATGCTTTGGTAAATAATAAATCTTAGGTTTTGTTTTTTCGTTGTTCTTGGTAAAGTTTCGATTTTGGATCGTTTACGTGTGTGTATATATATAGGTTGGGGTCATCACTATGTAACGAAGAGGAAGTATCATATGATAATCCCAAACCGTGATGAATGGAATGAGCCATTGAAGAGAGAAAGCTTGACGCTTTCTTCACATTTGATGCATGGTTTGATTCATTGCAATGGTTTTGGTCATTTGCTTTGTATCAACACTGATCTTGATGATCCTAATCACCTCTCTGGTGACCAAATCATGGACTTTTGGGACCGTCTTTGCTCTACTCTCCACACTAGGTACCACTCTTTGTTCTCTAGCTACATTGATTACTTAAAAAGTTGTTTGCTTTACTACTTATAGGAGGAGAGATTGTGACATTCATGTTAGATATCTTTTTGCTAATCTTAGTAAAGATTTGAAGATGTTTTAAAAATGGACAAAACCAATTATAAACCAAAGTGGATAATGTTAAGTGAGTTGTTGATTAGTGTTTATGGAGTTGTTAATCAATGATTATGTATTTTGGCTGCAGGAAGATATCTTTGGATGATACATCGAAGAAGGGAGCGATGGATCTGAGGCTGCTCCATGGTGTTGCATATGGTCGACCATGGTTTGGGAAATGGGATTATATGTTTTCTCATGGAAGCTTTGGGGTCAAAAAAGATCTGTATTGGCGAGCTATTCTCACTCTTAGCTCAATAGAAGTTGACAAGATATTGGAAGAATTATCTGGAACAAGTAAAGGGAGAGTGATGAAGAAGATCATCGATTTCTACAGAGGATCCACTGAAAGCCCTTTGGCCACTCTCTCTGATTTGCTTCGGTTCATGCTTGGTTTCATATCAAAAGCTCCCATTGAGAGAAAGACTGCAATGGCACTAGTAGCAATGTCTTTAGATCATGTTTCATATCCTACTCTTAGAGCTGATGAGAACAGTGAGGTCTGCACATCCCCTGATCAGGAATCAGATGATAATGGATATGAATCTGGCAGAGACACTGTCCTTGATGATCATAATACTACAACATCGGGCATAAAACCTCCTCAGTATTACTCATTTGATGATTTGAGCAGGAGAGAACATTCTAGATGGCCTGGAAGGAGGTTGAATGATGCAGCCCAAGCGGTTCTCAAAGTGTTTAAAGAGCGAAATAGCACCATTAGTCGCCAAGACCTTCGGGAGGCTGTTAGAAGTAGCATTGGTGATACGGGATTGATTGATTTCTTGCTCAAACACATTGACAAAGTTCTAATAGGTGACCAGATAGTGCAGAGGTCCACAAACCCGAAAAGCAGGATGTTACAGTTCTCCCTCCGGACAATCAATTCCCGTGTTCAAGAGCAAAAACGGAAAAAGAAAAGGAAAGTGAAGCCGCAGGAAACCAGTGAATGCACATCTACCACTCCTGGACTGAGTCCGTACGATGATATTCTCTATCTATATCAGAATCTCTTGTTAACTTATCCTGATTCAGACTTATACAGTGAAGCGTCTCAGGTTATCTTGAAGTGCAAGAGCTTTGTAAAAGAATGGTCTTACCAGGAACAAAATCATTTAACAGTTAGCTGCCAGGTTCTTCCCAATCATGAAGAACTACTCAGAGACTTCACTCGGTTATTACCCCCTGGTGACCTCGTGGCTGTTCCGGAAAACGCAACCATCAGAGAACTGAAATCTGCAGCAGAGAAAGTTCTGAGGGACACTTACTGCATAACAGAGACATTTGAAGTGTTGGAGATAAGAAACAGGTATCTCGAGAAGCTAGACGACAACGTGAGTCTAAAATCACAAGGGAATACAGAGTTTATGGTGAAAGGGTTTGGTCTGGACATAGGCACAGAGTTAAGGTATGAAGGCGGATTTGATGACTGGACCGTTGACTGCAAATGCGGAGCTAGAGATGATGATGGTGAGAGAATGGTGGCTTGTGATGCTTGCAAGGTTTGGCACCACACACTTTGCAATTCCATCGAAGACGATGAAGCTGTGCCCTCCGTGTTTCTCTGTAACATGTGTTATGGAGATAGCTTGAGATCCAAGAAACGCAACCTCAGCATTCGCTAGCCCTAGCTTGCGCAAAAAGTCAGCTTGTGTTGCAGGAGATTATATATCACCCATTATTATGGTCAAAACTTACCAACCATAGCCATAGATCTAATTTTATAATTAAGACTTTTTTGGCATAAAATTTTATCTGCATAAATATATGTTTATGTAAATACAATCCGCACATTTTTCTCCAATTATTATGCTCCAAACATTGAAAACAACTCTTTATTTAAATTACATTTTGAAAAAAAAAAACATCATCAAATATGTGTATATATGTTCATATATACTTGATCTTTCTTAAAATTTATTTTTTCTTGATTTTTTTCAGTATATATAAATCAATCTTACTAGTTTTCTTATTTTGATTTCATGAATTTTTATTTATTTTTGGTAAAAAGTGAAATTTTATACCATTTTTGATTTGTGACAGAAGTTACAAAGAAAAGTAGAAACGGATAAAAGCACTACAGAAAATTTAAGACAATATTACTACTCAAAAAGATTCGGATCGAAACATAGTGAAAAATGGCCAAGTCGCAAAGTGAAACACCGATTCCGAATTCGTGAAACCCGGACATTTGTGTGATTGCCATAAAACCGAAACTTGGAATCCTCATCGTTGTTGCCACGAAGCTAACTATCTGAGGCCCGTCCACAAAACCTCAAAGATAGAAGTGTAAGACTTCTCCGAAAACTAACGCAAAAAAAACACTTAGATCTATGTGTCGCCTCTATTCAACATTCAGGAAACCTTGCCATAGCACCCAGGAGCTCACCTACACCAATTGAACCAATACCAACTACACCAATTGATTTCATGAATTTTATATACTGACATCATACATGATGAAGCCTGTTTACCATAGGTTTGATTTTCAGCATATTCAAGTCATATATACTAGTTAGTTGTGAAGATGCGAGAGTTAACACATTCGCTTTGAGGACATGGAGATGTAGTGGAGAACTCAACACGTGATTGGCACGAACTAAGAGGTGGTTGCTGAATTGGAAGCTTAGAAGAAACATTGGAAGATTTGAAGAGTTTTATTTGTCAATGAAGAGAGATGTTGTTATACATGGCATGTGGAACATGCATAACATTGAGATTGAAAAGCACATGCATTATTATTATTCTCTCGTCTCCTTCAGTTAAATCTGTGATATATATCCTCCAATTGGCTCACAGCATTCCTCTTTTATTCTTAACTTTTTGTCTGCCATAATCATACCCAATTAATAGTTTTTTTTTCCTGCATTACTTTTACTTCTATTTGATATTCTAATTTTCTAAAGTGGATTTTGCTGCCAAAACATTATGACCATCATTCTTCTTTATCTATTATTGATTTTTTTTGGCTTGATAATGCGACTCAATAATTATCAAGAACAGTGATCCAGCCATAAGACGAGGATGCTATATGATTAAAGATTTTTTTTTTTGTTGTTGAGTTGGTTTTAAAGATGATTATGGTATTGTTTTGGTTTTGTTTAATTTCATTTTTGTTCAAGACAAAGATACGCGACAAAGGTCTCTGGCCCCAATAAACGCTCCATGTTGACTAGTGAGCCCCAGGTGGTCAATATTTATTTTTCTTGTTTTCTAAAATGTTTTATTCTTTCTAACTAACACAATTAAGAAAATTTCTCATCAAAATATCTTTAAATAAAAATTTATGTATTACATAATATTAAAAGCAAGTATATGTTCATCTTTTTATTAGAGTTTTCAGCTAGGGGCGGGCATTCGGGTAAGCGGGTTGGATTCGGGTAAAACCCGATCGGGTACGAGTATTTTGGGTAGAAAAATTTAGAATCTAATAAGATAAATCTAAAATATCGGTTTGGTTTCGATTCGGATCTAATCGGATTCGAGTCGGTTCGGATATAGATTTTTGGGCCTAAATTGGAACCAATACCCGAATTTTTGGATAAATACCCAGATTTTTCAGGTAAATACCCGGATTTTCGGGTAAAATTTCGGGTTTCGGGTAAAATTTAGATTTTCGGGTATTTTTGGATTCGGGTCGGGTTTGGATTCGGTTTTTTGGGTAGAGGAATTTAGGATCCAATAAGGTAAATTTTTGGATTGGGGTTCGGTTTCGAATCTAATTTTTCAGATCGATTTCGGTTCGGGTTCTCGGTTCCGGATTTTTTGCCCAGTCCTATTTTCAGCTTTGTAATTAAATAAACAAATTTGTATATACTTAGATACTTGTTAGGTGTGATAATATTTTTTTATGGTGGTATTTACAAGTAACATAAAAAACTTTTATGGTGTCCTCAATTTCAGATATTTTATAAATTATAGCATAAATATCAAGTTAAACTTATATTCTTTCACAAAAAAATAATAATTAAATCTATATTATGTATCATAATCGTGAATCGTGATGCTTCCGTGCTTCATTTTTCTGTTTGTCAATCTCGGTTCTATCTCTTTAGTTATGAAATATTAACATTAGTATATTCAAAGATCTACAATAAATAGAAGAAATGATAATGATAGGTAATACTATTTAAAAGAAAAAATAAAGTTGTTTGATATGAAAAATATGTAAAACAAGTTGCCATAGACCCATTATCATGATCATTCATTCATTTGTTAAAATGTACGCTATATCTTCGTATACTTCTGTTAAAGAATGATTTATATTTAGTCTTTGTGATATACACCAATGATCATGGAATTTTCTCATATACTTGATACTTTATTCTTTTTTTACGGAAAATGACACATTTGCTAAACACCCAAAAAGTCACGATAACAACTACGGGCCATTGCTCCAATTTGTAACAATGCATATTGACATATTGAAAAGTCGTTAATTTAAAGAAGAAGAAAAACTACTACATAAAATGGTAAACTCGTTAGCCCGAATAACTTAAATGGAGTGTTGAATCGTATAATTTTTCATTTTTATTATAAACCAAAAAGAGAATGTTGCAAAAATACAGGAATAGGAATTGAAATATGGAGAAGTTTACCAAACCATGTAATTTTTACAAATGATAATATCGTAGAAAAATTATGACTTGGCTCCGAATGGTAACGTGCGGTTTAACTGTGGATAAAATGCAGTGCGGTTCTAATAATAACAAAAATATTTACATATATATATATATATTTTTGTTACTGTTCGAACCGCACCACATCATACCGTTCGGCCTGCATTCGGAACCTCAGTCTACGACGAATGATACCATCATTTGTCATTACAACGTGTATCTATCAATTCATCCCAAAAAGCGTTAAGAATATTGCATAATATTCATTTTTATATATTGTATTTCATTAAAACTGTGGGTTCCAGTGAATCAACACAATCTCATTCTCATGAACCAAAAAAACTTTTTGGGCCCATATCTCTCTCTCTTTTCTCCATGATGAATAATAAATAAATCACTCATACATACGCATTACACATCACTATTATTATTTTTCTTTGTATCACTATTTTTTTAGCCTATTAGCAAAAAAATAAAACATCACTATTTCTCATCAAAACTTATTAACTTGTTAAAATAATATTGATAGCCGATATAATATCTTTTTCATAGATAAAATACACATAATGTATGGCTTTGATGACAAATCCAAAGAAAAAAAAAAATCAATAGAAAGGAGATCTTCGAGAAATTCCTTTTCTCTTGAGTATTCTCAAGAGTGGTCTAAATGAAAAATCACTCAATAAAACTTCAGAATCTTCTGAAACATCAGTGAGGGACGATGTGCACGATTTTTTTTCTTCTAAGCTTCCTTCTTGAGTAGAGTGTTCTTTCTCCAAAACACTCTGTTCTAGTTTTGGAGAAAAACAAAATTTATGCTTTTTTGAAGGAGTTGAAATCTACAAAAAGAAAATATATTAAAAAAAATGTCTTTCAACTATTAGAGAGCATGCTCTAAACTCAAAAGCAAATTCTTATATTTGACTTCAAACAATATACGCAAATTTAACGTTTTAAAGCGTGTTTATACAACTCACATGTATTAAGTGATTTCAATTTGTATTAAATGATACTTGTTAATGTAGATTACGTTTTTCGAAATTATATATTGTAATTTCAAAACAATGATTTTTAAGAAAAGTATTAAAATGAAACACTTTTAAAAAATATTTGCGCATCTTCTAACCGAAAACAAAACTATACACATTTTTGAGTGTGAACAAGACAATGTACAGTTGAAAATGTGTACAATTCAAATCACTCATAATTTTCCTATATACTATGTCAAAACTATATGCCTCAAGACTAACTTTTTTTTATCATTTCAAGATTATTCTGTAAATGATTGTTTTATATGTTTGATAACTACCAATAAATAAAAGATTAAGAAAGGTAGATGACTACCAATAGACTAATCAACACAATTCAAAGGGAAATATAAACTTTAACAAAAGATACCATAAATTACCTTGCAGGAGATAGAGCAAAAAAGATTAGGATGATCCTGAATATATCTTTTACAAGTCACACATGAAGCACCATTCTTGGCTTTTGTTGAAGGTCTTGCATCTTTTGCTTGTGGCCTTGAATTCAAATGTATTGCCTTCTCTCCATTTATTTTATATGTCTTTTTCCCCCATACATAAATTATTGCCAACCAATACCAAAATTAAAAACATTAATTTGGAACTCTAAAACAAGAATTCAAATGATTATTTTATTAATTATTGAATGATTTAGATATTTAAAGAAAAAAAAAACCTGAATCTCGGAACAGTCGAAGTAGTTTTGGATTTCGAGGAGACGAATAACATCTTGGTAAACGTATTTGCAGATCTGAAGACGACGATGGAGGAAATGAGAATCTGTAACTGTGTTACAACAATGTCTGCATATTTCCACATTACAATCAATGCAAAACACATTCTTCTCGTTCTTTCTAAGATACTTATGATTCATACATATCCCAAAGAACTCTGAGTTCAGTAGTGTTTCAATCCAAACTTCTTCACTTCTTCTCTTCTCACTCTACAAAAATTATTGCTATTACTTTTTTAGATTTGCATAAACTTAATTATGATTTATAATGAATTACTATGAAGAAGAAAAAAACATGAATATTATCCGGAAAAAAACAATCTGTACAAATTTGAAACTTTATTGACTTTATTTTTTTTATATGAAGAAATTTAAAACTTGAATTAGAGAGATCAGTTTACAATTAGGAAAAGAAAAAAAAAATAAAACTACATTTTTGAAGGATATGGAATCTGCAGAAATTTTACTTTTTATTGAAATTTATAAAGAATTTATAAATGGGCTATATGAAGAAATCATAACTATAAATTTTGCAGAAATTTTCTTGTTTCTAATTTATATTGAAACTATGAACTTGAATTGAAGGGATTTGTTTTCAACAACAACAACAACAAAAACTAACACTGCAGAAATTAATAAGAAAAAATGAGCATGTACCAGATTCATTTTGGTATGAGAAACTGAGTTCCTTTGATAGATCAGATGAGAAGATTTTATATTTCTCCGATCAAAATCATCCAAAAATATTTTAGTGTTCTTGGAGGAGAAGAAGAAGAAGAAGAAGGCCAAAAGCAAAAAGAAGAAGAGAGATGTGATTTGATTTGTAGTGTGAATAAAAATAGTAGAAGAAGGCAAACGAAATATTAAAGAAATGATATTAGGAATGTTTCAATTAATTACATATTGTGTTTTGTGGAGAATAATAAATTAAAAAAAAGGAAACTAAATGACAATTAATATTAAAAATGAGGGAAAAATCAAAAGTCCACAGAGTCAACAATAACTGTGACTCTTTAATACCTAAAATGGATACCAGGCGGGAATATGAAGCATGTGTAACTTTTAAATTACTGTTTTGTCTCTAGATAAATCGATAAGTATGTTTTTAATACGAATGAAATCCACTAATTAGGTCATTAATATGCAAATTGTAATAATTAAAAATGAGTGGACATAATTTGACTTTGAGGGGCAAAAAGTTAAGTCTTTATAATTTAGATGGTGCGATAAAGGTAAGCAAAGCTTCCTATATTTACTCCGAAATTTCCAAGGAAACAACTTATCAAATTTAGAATTATATCATTTTCTACATATACATAGATAGGAATATTTGATGTCAAAAATAACCGTTCCAAAGTGCACATAATAATATCTTAGGCAAATTCAAATCCAGCACATACATACTATACTTATGGAGAGACTAGATTATTGCTTGATGTTCGCATACATAGACAATTGAAATTTAAATAGATTGGTGAAATTTGTTACAGATTTAGTTGAAAGTATCCTAAAAAATATCTTATCATTTGCTCATAATTTATAAATTAAAAAAAAAGTATATCACTTGAAAATCGTTAAGATGAATATTAAAACCAGAAAGTAATAGTAAAGTATTTTGATAATGAGCATAGTAGCATTTATAGATTATATAAAATTGAAATTATAAGTTTAGGTAGATGTTTCTATGGCATTCCATCTTCGATACAACATATGACAGAAAGTTTTCCCTATTCGAGATAATACGTATGCGGGTTTTCACGTTTTTACGTTTTAGAAATATGATTTAGTTGAATACATACCATTTGCAAAAACTTGCGATGATTATTAAAACGTGGAAATAATATGTGTTTGTTCAATTTATCTTGCACGTTTTAATACAGATTTTTCGTCTCAACGTTGTTGATCTATGCTGATAGTAGCACTGGATGAAAGATTAGAAGAAATACAACAAAAATGAACATACCACTTGGCATGGTGACTCAATGATGTCTTAACCCTAACTTTATTTTTTGTTCTTGAATTAATCTAGTGTAATATTGAATACAAATCCATAAGATAATAAAATAATATATATTTTTAAAATTATGTATTAAATGTATGATCACATCAATATTATAAGTTAATAATTATACAAACTTATCAATATATATCTAAAATAATTAGTGACATATGAGTATATAACTCTAGTATTGTTTTTGTTGTTGAATCTGCATTATATTGGAGCTCATATCTAATCTTTTTTAACTACATCAAAAGCTGTGAATGGTTTATAAGTGATAATTGGTTCCTTACATGTAAACGGTTAAGTTTGCCTAACTTAGTTCCAATTATTGGTGTCACCTTTGATGTTTAGATTTTATATCATATGATCAGTGAACCTAAATAGTAGATGCTTAATATTATGAAGATTGGATTGGACAGTGTGCTTTATAAAATGAGGGACACCAAAATCATGTATTTCATTAGAAGGGAAGGACCAACTGGCTCATAGCAAATTGAATGAATACGGAGACTGCTTTGATATTCCAGTGGGTGTATGGTCCAAAGTCCAAACCCATAAACACATGGCTTTATTGGACTTGTGGGCTTGGAATACAAAATGATTTCTCATAGAAAGTGTACTTATAGTAATCTACTTGCTTAAACCCCTAAACACATGTTAATAACTTAAACCGCAGTGAGTTCAAAATACTGTTTGGTTCAGCTTTTACGGTTTATGAGTTGGATTTTACTGACGAAATATTAAAATTTTAAGAACTCAAAGATTGTTATCTTTGCATAAAAACTACACAAAGTAGATAGATAAATACACTAACCAAAAGCTTGCAGTAGATAAAAACGAAGTCATAAGTAAATATGCTTCAGAGAAAAGCAAAAAAAGGGAGAGCGAGAGAGAGATTTATCACACAATGCTTCATCTTCTTCTTCTACTAAAACGTTTTACGCAATCTTGATTTTTTCAACGTCCATCCACAGAAGTGAACGAGTCAGCAAATCCAGATGGGCGAGTTGGGATACTTGTCTGCGTATTGTCTTTGCTTCCATAAGCCGAAGACGAAGATCCCGAGTCATCCGCGGTCTGGCTTAGTCCCTCGAAAGCTTGCCATTTCTTAAGCACCTGCGGAAGCGGCATATCGTAGTCTATCCCATAGACGTCATCAGGGTCGGTCTCAGTTGGTTTCCATTGGACGGTGAGTGAAGAAAGGACGTTAACGATGTGAGCCATGTCAGGTCTTTGGTAAGGCTCACGGGCACAGCAATGACCAGCAAGCTCCCAGACTTTTTCAATACTGGCTACGGTATCGTCGTCGAGGCTGATGTTTGGGTCTATTGCGTTTTTGAAGGCATTTTCGTCTTTGCTGGCTGCTACCCGACGGAACCATGTGACTAGATGGACGCTGTCTTCGGGTTGCGTCTCGTCTAGGGCTTTACGACCAGTGATTAGCTCCATAAGTATGACCCCAAGGCTGAAAATGTCTACCTTGGTCGTCACTCTTCCCGTCACTGCCAAAATCAGAGTATAGAACAATTGCCAAACGATCAAAGGATGAAACTATAACATTTAGGAAAATGCAATAAGATCAAAGCATGAAAATTTAAGTGCAAAACGGCCAAAGTATGAAACTTTGACACTGGGCAAGTGCAAATCAATTGAAAGGCAGAGACTTTAAAATTTGGGTAAGTACAAACCTGCGTATTCTGGGGCAAGGTATCCGAAAGTCCCAGCTACTCGAGTCTCAATGGAGTATTTGCCATCAGGGGCTAAACGTACTAACCCAAAGTCAGAGACTTTAGCGCGCATATCATCACCAAGAAGGATGTTTGATGGCTTTAGATCCCTATGGATAAAGCTCTGATGCGCAAGTGTGTGCAGATACTCGACACCTCGAGCTACATCCAATGCAATCGCCAGCCGTCTAGTCCAGTCTAACGGTTTTCGCCCTTCCTCTTTCCAGTGGAACAAATGCTGACTTAGTGTCCCCTGTGGCATGTACTCGTAGACAAGAAGCCTCTCGTTCCCGTCAAGGCAGTAACCGAGAAGCGCAACGAGATGACGATGACGCATTTTAGTCAGAACAGTGATCTCAGATTTAAACTCAGTAAGTCCCTTATCACTCACAACCGAAGACTCCATTCTCTTCACAGCTATTTTTGTTCCATCGTGGAGTTCGCCTTTGTAAACTGTCCCGAAACCACCTCTCCCGAGAATATTCTCTTCGCTGAAGTTATTCGTCACATTCCTCAAGACCTGTATCGATATAACCAAGTTCCCAGCTTCAACAACGTGAATATCACTCGCTGCACTTCCGCTGTGACTGTAGCTATCACTTCCTCCACCACTGTTAAGACTAGAAGCTGCAACAGTGAGTTTAATGTCATCGTTGTCACCCGAATGATGCGGATGAATAACCATGTTGCTGCTTGGACTTTGAACTCTAGCAGGTCGCTTCCTTTTCTTCGCATAAAGACACACACCAAGCCCAACCAAACACAATGCACCAACAACCCCACCAACCACAGGAACAATAATCTTGACATTGCTTGATTTCTTAGAAGTTTCACTGCCATCACTTCCTCCTGAAGGTTTACTTCCTGGTGAAGCTCCAGGAGCATCACTCGTTTTGTTAGGTCCATTCTTCCCCATGTTAGCGTTCCCTTCAGTCACCAAAGTCACAGTATCCCGAAACTTTGGCGGTATTCCATAAAAATCGTTGTTAGACACATCAAGTAACCTAAGCTTAGACAATGTGGTAAGCTCATCAGGTATATGCCCGGAGAGTTTATTATCAGCAAGATTGATAGTCTCCAATGAAGTAAGCTTAGCTAAACTCGGAGAAATCGTACCCGAGAGATCCTGTTTCCTCATATTAACAACCGTAATGTTACCTCCAGAACAAGTAATCCCAACCCAGTTAACACAAGGATTGTTTCCTTTCCAACTTTCCGCAAGCTTCACTGGATATCCAAATGATTCAGCTACAGATACCAAAGTATCCACACGAGGATCACAAGCCTCACCAGCTACATTAGTACAAAAGCTATTCATGTTGTTGACTATATCAACACCAACGGATTTGCCAAACAACGGAGTCGGTCCTTGAAGATAATTATTAGTTAAATTCACAGTAGTAAGCGAACTCAAACTAACCAAAGACTGTGGAACAACACCAGTGAGCTGATTCTCTCTAACATTAAACACACGTAGAGATACCAAACCAGAGAGATCAGGAATTGGACCTGAGAACTGATTTCCTTGAAGAGAAACCTCAACGAGCGAAGTCATGTTCCCCAATACCGAGATCGATCCATTAAGCTTCTGACCATTCAAGAACAGAGACTGAATCGAAGTACCAGCAAAACTCATCGGTAACTCTCCTTCTAAACCATTCTGAGATAGTTTCAGATTCGTCAAGCTCGGAAGTGACTGAGAACCGAAGAAATCTGGGATCTTTCCAATAATGCTGCAATTGGAGAGAGTTAGATTCTGCAGAGACGTAGCTTCTTTAACGGTGTCTGGAATTACCCAAGGATCAAACGGATTGTTCTCGAGATACATTTCTTGAAGAGAACTCATACCAGAGAAGAGATTCTTCGGTACAGAGGTAAAAAGATTGTCGTGTAGATTCAGAGTCTGTAAACGAGATAAGCCAGAGAGATCAGGAATAGGACCAGAGATACGATTGAGAAAAAGCTCGAGAATAACCAATTCAGAGAGACTCTGAAGATTAGTAGGAAGAGTTCCACGAATCCCTTTTTGTTTAAGCTGAATCTTAGTAACACGATTACTTCCATCGCATTGAACAGATTGCCATTTACAAGGGTTAGGGTTAGACCAATCGACGTCTGATGTAAGATTCAGACTTGATTTGAGAGATTGCATAGTCGAATCATCGAGACCGGTTTGAGAAAGTGAGAAATTGGCCAAACCCAGTAAAGAGATGATGAAACAGAGAGTACCCAAATGGGAATTTGACATTTTTTGTTGGAGAAAGAAACAGAGTGGAGGAGGTTAAAGGTGTCGCCTTTGAGAATTCTGAGTCTAGGGTTTTAGGGAGGCATTGAAGAAGAAGAAGAAGAAAAGGTTTACAGAGAGGAAAGGGAAAGACGAAGGAATCGGCGGAGATCGAGGAAGATAGAGAGACGAAGAAGATTAAAGGTAAGAGGATCATAAAAGCATTGCCTTTTTATTTATTATTCTCATTCAAATGAAATATTTATTCTTCTGTAATAAAATGGATGAACCATAATTAATAAAAATGCATACTTTAAGTTTTGCTTGTGTAGAGTGTGTGTGTGTGTGTGAATACAGCTGGCAAGGTGGCATAATTAGTGGTGAAAAACAATAGTGAAAATCGCCGAATAATCCATAATTATGAATAATGAGATTATCTACTAATTGTGTTTATAACTTTATATTAAAAAAAAATCAGAATTAGGAATAAGATACAAATTTTATGACATTTAGATGTTTTCAGTTTAGGTGAATATATTATTAACATTTGTAAAGTTTGTAAATAAAAATCACGTTTGAAATATTTTATTTATATATTCAATTAGAGAATTTTACTTTTTAGGAAGTTTTAACAATTGATTTGTGTCAAAATTGGTAATAATAAAAGTAATATCTCTATGATTGAGTGTATTTCGGCATTTTTCGGACTAAACTGCTAATAATATCGATTGTCTTTCCTAAATTTTTAAAATATTTTATTTTGTAATAGATCTTGGATTTTTGTTCACATTATTTCCATTTGCTTCTATAAAAAAAGGATATTATTTCCTCCTTATGAATATTTGTGGGACGAATACAATACGTGGAAACTTATCTGTATTTCTTAGAATAGAAAAAGCATTTAATACGGTGACGGTGGTTACCTATTGTTTAGGGTCAAAGATTAGTCGAAAATTGAAATTTCATCGTAACGTGCTAAAGACAGTTTAAGATTACACCGTTTTATTTAATTCATTTTTTGACTCATTGTGTCACGACTTCGTGAGTAATTATATACTTTGAATAAAAAAAATTAAAAGATTAATGAGTACTTTGCATTGCATGGTCTTAATCTTCTCATGACTAATTTTGACCAAACAAGATAAATGTGATTTTTTTGCAGTCCCGACAAAAAAGTTTTTAACTGTAAAAGACAGACGCCGTGAAATCCGGAGCATATTAGCCACGCATTAATCTTCATTCGGCTGATTTTTTAACGGTCGTTATCTTACGCCGTTTACCACAATTTTTAATGTTTGTTAGGTTGGAGAGTTATTATTATTACTTACCAGTTTCACTCTAACCTAGAACTATTCTTCTTCTTATGGTATTGAATGTCTGTTTTTATTCACTAGTAATAAATATTATAACTATACTATTTTAAAAATAGTTATAGTACGATATGTAGAAATTGGGACATGTATATTGTTGTTGTTAATCTTATAGAAAAATAGTAAAAGTAGCTAAAGATTGGTGTATTATACGCACCAACCATATACTATAAACTCGCACGAAATGTAGATCGAACACTTGTGTACGTAGAAAGATTACGTGACAACAACAACTAGTCCACTTTGCTGTTCGTTACGGTCACACATCAACCACATTTATTTCACTTACTTCTTTTTTCAATCATTTCTTAAATTCTCAATAATTCTAAAAATCAGATATTTGTCCAAACCTCTTTGGTGTAGTGGCACAAGGAAACTTTAACTCCTATACCTGAGTTTGATTTTTCATGAAAACAATAACAAATTTGTTTAGAAAGTCTCTCAGTTGTGATTTGGTCCAATTAATTTATTTGGTAGTTAGAAATGCAGACGGTATGATTATCCTTGGTATTAGTCGGAAGGCATTTCAAATTAGAACCTAACAGTGTGGTGATCCAATTCTACCTAAATCGGGAGAAATTCATTCTGTAGTATTTCGTTGCGTTCCTACTGAAACTGATAAAATAAGTCGATAGAGTATATAAAAAACAAACAAAAAGTCAGATATTTTCTATATACTCTTCTTGGACAAGTTCCTAATTCTTCTCATCCTTTATAGATTACATCGAGAGATCCGATTAAAGGGTTGTTGATTGGCTTTGGTTATCTCACTCGGTTTAGTGAGATCGACGAACCAATAGTAAAACGCAGTCGTTTTTAAGCTTTGCTCTGTTTCTGTTGTTTGAAAGCTCAAGTCGTCGACTGAGCTATAGCTAATGAAGAGTTGTTTGAGCTCTTTCTCTGATCTTCGTTCAACTAGCTAACCGATTTGGTTGCTAAACAAGCTCAAAAGATGAATCAAAATGGTCTCGTCTCAAGTTATAAGAAGATGTTATATATGGAAAAGTTATTATTAGAACATTACAATGTTTAAACGACTAACCAAATCTGATACAGTACAAACGATCCCGTGGGATTAATACTTACGCTAAGATCAACACTGAACCGTCGTCTTAGACGTTGTCGTTTAACAACATACACTAGTCATGGCAAGCTACATTACTTCGGTGAAAGAAAAAAAAACCTTCAAAATCTCTAGATTGTGAACCTACTGTATGTACAGAAACCAAAATGCATATCAATCAGCAGAATCGGTCCACTCTTCCGGCTGCGGAGAGAGAAAAAAAACTCGCCGGAAGATTGGATTACGACGAAGGTGAGATAGGATTAGGTTTGAATGATTTGGCAACGGATTTATAGAGATTCTCTTCTTCAAAAGGTTTGGAGACGTAACCATCCATCCCACTTTTCAGACATTCCTCGTAGGTCGCGTGTATCACATCCGCAGTCATCGCTAGAATCGGTAAATGCCATTCGAGATTTGTCTTCTCTTTAGTTTCCTTCTCCATCATTCTTATCTGACGAGTTGCTTCAAATCTGAGAATCAATGAAGTTTATAAAAGATTTTAACCGAATCCGAACCAAACCAAGTCAGTTATAATTTGGCGGGAAATTTTTCATACCGAACAATTCAAAAACCGAATAATCCAAAAATAGTATTAGTTGTGATTTAGTTACCCGTCCATCTGTGGCATTTGAATATCCATGAAGCAAGCATCGAAAGTGTGTGGAATCTGAAGCAAACCCAAAGCAACTTGACCACTCTCTGCACAAACCACTTCTGCTCCAAATTTCTTGAGAGCTCCTGCAGCTACTCTCCTGTTAACTATATTATCATCAACCACAAGAATCTTCTTCCCTGTAAGCAAGCTCTTGAGAGTTGCGGGTGATGATCCTTCTGGATGTTGTTGTCTTGTTTTTCTCAGCTCGAGAACTTGTTGCAGACACGCCCCAATCATGCTTGCTCTTAACGGTTTCATTATTACCGTATCTGCAAATCCTGCGGATTTAGCTCTGTCGAACTCCGAATTTGTGATGTTTGTTGCGAATAGAGCTAGTTTCGGAGACTTGTGATGAACGTTTCCGTTGGTTCTTGAATTCAATAAACGAATCTCTGAGTCATTATCTTCAGTTGAAATCCATGAATCTTTCTCTACTAAGATCATATCAAGTTGCGGTTTTGTTGGGAGAGGAGAACCGTTTCTTTCAAACGCAGCAGCTGCAACAACAGCGGTTTTGAGACTTGTCACGACATCAACATTGATTCCGAGTCTTTTCATATGGTATCTAGTCACAGCAGCTCTAACAGGCTTAGCATCAACAACTATAGCTTTCATTCCTTTAAAAGTAGAAGGCAAGTGTTCCACATTAGGTTTCTTCATATGGTTAATCGCACTGCATTTATCGCATTTCTCTAAAACAGCCGTGAACCAGAACGTGCTTCCAATATGAGGCCGGCTTATGAAATTTATCTGACCACGCATAAGTTCAACAAGACACTTGCTTATACTCAAACCAATACCAGTACCTCCATAGTTTCTTGAAGTCGAGCTATCTGCTTGCATAAACGGCATAAACACACGGCCTTGCGCAACTAAAGGGATTCCAATACCCGTGTCTTCGATTGAAACCATAAGCCTAACATTGCTAGAAATATCAAACTCCGATAATGACTGCTCCTCAGAGACCAAATGCTTGAATGAATCCCAGCTATTCCGACCATCAGCAGCTTCGTAACCGCTCAATGTGTTGTAACTTGACTGTTTGGAAACAACGATCATTTCTTCAGACACTCCACCATTCAATGCATTTTTCGGTTCAGATTCATCTTTTGATTGTTCCGCAAGATGGACTTTAACAAAGATATGTCCTTTCTCTGTGAACTGTCAAAAAGACAACATCTTGATCAAACAAAAATCATATACACAAGCTGCCAACAAAGGCAGAGATTGAAATAGGGACTAACTTTAACCGAATTTCCAACAAGGTTTATGATTATCTGTCTAAATCTCCCTGAATCTCCTTTGACTATCTCTGGTACTTTGTCTGAAACGAAAACCGCGAGCTGCCAAATTTGAAATCAAGAAATTAGCAGCCACAACTCCAAATAGATGTATCTTTATTCCTTGGATTGAAAACTTACCTCAATGCTTTTGTTCCTTGACTCCTCAGAGAATAGAGAAAGGACATCATCCAATATTGAACGGATATCAAATGGTACTGATTCCAACTCCAGCTTTCCAGCTTCAATCTTGGCGCGATCAAGAACCTCATTTATCAATGCAATCAAAGCTTTACCACATACTTGAGCGGTTTGAGCGTAATCTCTCTGTGTCGAGCTTAGTTCTGTATCTAGGAGCATAGCAAGCATTCCTGCAGAAAATTTTTAAAACAGAATCTTTGAGGCAGTTTGAGAAACCAAAGATGAAAGGCAACAGTACTGGAATTTGTTTGAAGATGTAGTACCGAGAATGCCATTCATTGGTGTCCTGATCTCGTGAGACACGGTAGCAAGAAACTGCGATTTAGCGACATCAGCAGCTTCTGCTCGAACTTTAAGCTCTTGCATTTCATGGAAATCATCTTCGACTTTTACTATGTGCATAGCTGCACCATACAGTATATAACCCACCAAGAAACCAATCGCAAAGAACAATGGCACAGTTGTGAGCACATTCAACGGTATTGGTGCCTTTTGGTGGTACCTGCACTCGAAATTGTTCAAACAAGATATCAGTTTTTAGATATCAGAGAGTATTTTAGCTTTAAGATTTTCTGTGTGGTACCTGCATATCATCTTATGTTTCCTGAAGGGGTCTCCAAAATCGAGCTTGCTCTCATGAGAGAGAGATCTGTCGGCTTCTTCATCTTGATTACCATACATGACAAGTGGATCTGATGCATTGGTGATATCATACACATGCACAACTATTGCTTGGTTACCAGCAAGCTGACCAAGTAAATTCTCGACTAGAGACTCCACATCAAACGCACCACCAAGGTACCTGCATTTCAAATTCAAGCATCAATCTTTACTTTACACACAAACCAATCTTGAAATCTCAAAAAACCTCTTTCCTTTACATGATCACACACATAAACCAATCATGAAATCTCGAAAATCTCTTTTTACATGATCACAAGCAAAAGTTTGCTCCAGTAATCAGATGGGAACTTTACCCTGCAGTGGCTGCAATACGCTCTTCGACAGTCGGATTTTCAGGAAGAGAAGACTTGTAGACAGGGAATGTCAACACAACTCCGAGATGGTGAGTTTCCAACAACCTAAAAGGGCTAGTCAAGACAGCTTTTCCGGTTTCTCTAGCTCGCAAAATATTCTCACGATCCTCCTGCAGAAAAGATAGCCAAAATTCAGAAGAGGTGCAGGTCGGATACTTAACCGAAAAAACAAAACCATAAGTGTCTGATAATGTTTATATTACCTCGCCTGACATCATATCGAGTGACTCAAGGTAAGAGACACTATCTTGAGAGAATATAACAGGAGCATACTCATCCCTAACCGGTGAAGGCTCTCCTCTATCCATTGTCTTTATAACCCAATTGTGCTGCCGCTCAAACATCTCCCTCTCAAAATTCACAACTTTTTCAGCATAAGCCACTCCACTTAGCAACGGTCTCTCAAATGCTGTTCTTGCCGTGTACTCCGCAAATGTCTCCTGCAAAATTAGCCACAAACCAATGAGTAAAGCAAAGGCCTAAATTTCCCTTCATTTACTCAATAACCAAACATAAAAGAGTAAATTTCAAAAACTTCTGGTTCCAAAAAAAGTCAACTTTGCATTTATGAATCAAAAATTTCACCAAAGCTTTGAGCTTTTAATAAAGCACACACTGACCTGATCAATTGCAGAAGGGTTCTTGTGGTAATGAAAAGTGGAGACGAGAATAGCCAAAGCATGAACATGATTAACACTAACACTAAATTGATCCTGCAACATTCTAGCTCTTTGATCACACATGCTGACCAAAACCTCTTCCCTTCTAATCTTATTAGCATCATCCATCCACTGATAAATCCCACTGCTTATAAACCCAACAATGATGATCCACAGAATCAAAGCTTTTGGTAACAATGCTCGATGTTCTTGTATGAAAGTTGACCCTTTTTTATTACCCATTAGATCGTTATTATTATTATTGTTCATCTTCACCGCCACTGAATGCTGAAGCTGTTGCTGCTGCTGCATCTTCGCAAAACCCATCAACCCCGAACGCCAAAAATCGATCTTTCTCGGCTTTTCTGACGAATTCAGAGCACCACCACCACCCAGTTGATAAAAATCGCTGCTTTTCAAGTTTTCTAGTGACTCGGAATCAGAAATTTCAATTCTTCGTGGCTCTTCTTCTTCTTCTTGATGATTGTTGAGTGCCCAGTTCATATCTGAGCTACAACAATAGAGAACAAAAGAAGAAACAATAGTGAAAGAAAACAAAAGTTAGAGCCTTTTTTGCATACATATAACATAAAAGCATTGGTAGTGTAGTTATGATTAAGAATGTTACCATAAACATAGTTTATAGTACAGAAACAAACCCTAGAAACCTGTAGACGAAAAAGGACATGTTTTTGCGAATTCAAGAACAAAAGAGAGAAAGAAACGCATGGTTCTCAAAAGAAGCAACTTTGCTCAGTTTCCAAAGGTTTCTTACAGAGAAGAATTAAAAACTAAGTAATTATTGTCAGAGAAATTAATTAATACTAAAAAACACACTAATCAATCATAAGCTCTTTACAGGCGTGATTGTTTATTATTGGAACAAGAACATAGCTATGTTCACTGTCTCAAATCCAACAATAGAAAAAAAATTAAAGCTTTGACCAAAGAAAGAAAGAACACAGAGAGAAACATAACATTAGGAAGAACGACTAATAAGCAAGCACATGGAGAAATTATTTTAGTTACCTGTAATGAGTTGTGAGAGGATTGAACATTGCATTATTATTATACACAAAATCTCTTCTCATCACTTCAAATGTAGGTATTCCATTTTCTTTCTTCTTTCTTCTTCTTTTGTTTTAGTGAGATTTTTTGCTTTTAAAAGTAAGAAAAAAATTGAATCGAATTTTTTAGATTTTCTTCAGATACGTTTCTCTCTCTCTGTGTCTCTGTCTATATCAGTTTTTTGCCATGAACTTTCTTTTCATTTTTATATCTCTCTAGCTCTTTTTTCTTTTTCTAACTTGAGTCCAACTTTGAAGAAGAAAAGTTTTGGACTTTTTCTTAATGGCTCATGATATGATCCATCCAACAAAAGTTATTATTTTACCCAAAATCTCCTCAAAGTTAACATTATTATACGAAATAGATATATTTTCTCTAACCGAATTGTCGGTATTTACTGTGTATTTAGAGAAATTGCAAAGCGACAATGAAGAATTCACAAACTTCTCTTTATCTATAATTTTTTATAATGCTAATATAAAAGCGTATAATTTGGCGCGGAAGATCCGCACCGAACCGCATCATATCACATTTGTAAATAATATCCCTCAGGATTGGTTTACTTGAGCTTTAATAATTTTGGATGACAAAAAAAAAAATATAATTATTGTGACACTAACTAGGTTTGTCTTACTAATTAAAACATCTTTAAAACTACATTTATTCAATTTCATTACATTTCTTATACATCATTTAACATTTAAAGTAACATTTACCATGTTTAAATTTCTTGAATAAGTGAAGTAATATATAGTCACCAACTTCTCAAAATTTATTATCTATTTTTTCCTTGGTATAAATAAGTTTTCTGAACTTTAGAAATAAAACGTTTTGTTTTGTTTTTTTACTTACACCAAAAGGAAAATAAAACGTTTTTTTGTTGAAATATAAGAAAACAAAAAATATAGGTGAGTGAGAGACTTTGTACGAGAGTCGCTATCGCATATCTTTGGCGATAATGACATCGCGACAAAGCGCAGATCTGGCCCCATAGACCTTTTACCTGAAATACCCACCATTCTAGTCTCTTAACTACGAAAATACCCCGGTTAAATGGGCCTGACTCATAAGCCCATGATTTATCCACGTGTAATTCTTAAGACAATTGCATGAGTTGATTCAGGAGATTTTAGAATTCAAAATTTATGAATAACAATCAAATTATTTATTTACTACTAGTATTATACGGTAAACTATTTTTTATATTATTTAGAGTGTTTCTTTTTTTTGTAATAGCAAATTGTTATGACCTAACCACAAATTTAAAATGCTCATGAATTTCTAAAAACGTTAAAAACAAAAAATCATTAAATTATTACATGTTTGAGGCAATAGTAAATCAATCCCATTAAATTAGTACCATATTAAATGATAACATAGTTATGAGTTTTATAATGAAAAATACAGAAAAAAACATAGAGCTATTATTAAAGATACATGAAAATATTATTATTACCTTATATGTGTAGATGGAAACTGACGTGGGTTGTGTAGCTTTCTCTCGTGCGCTTAGAGACAGTAGCTTCTATAACTACATGATATTTGAGAGAAGTTTTTGAATATTCAAATGGATTTTAGGAACACTTGTATGGTTCCTTTGAAATATGCAGAATTAGAACTTAAAGCAAGATTGATAAACATAGAGAAGATACGTGTTTGGGATACCTTAATTTCATGGCTTGATCAGAAGCTTTCAGTCATAGATGAATGCAGTGTAGTTTCTTTTTCCGCTATTGATTCTTTGATCGCTGCACATGTCACAGAATTTTAGTAATGATTTTTGTTACAGATTTCTATATATGTTTATAACAGAGGCCAGTGAAACTCACATTGTGCTCTTCCGAGAAAGAAAAAACAAACAATGAATCTGGAATAAAGTGAAATTAACCTAAGAAAAATAGAAGACAATAAACTTGGATCGAATACCATTTTTTCTATACAATTTCATATCGATGGATCTGGGAATGATTTTTTTTTTTTTTNGAGGAAGCAAGAGCAAGAGATAGATTTAACGTGAATTGGATTTTTGTAGAGGAAGATAAAACGGTTTGGAAAATCTTGAGTTGGTTACAAATTTCCAAAGATAATGATGGTGTGGTGTGTGAGAAAATCTAGGAATATTTTTTTGTTTTTAAATATGTAGAAAAAAAAAATGAGCGTTTTTTTTTTAAAAAATTTTAAATAATTCTTTAAATTATAAACAAATCTTATGTGGCATAATTTTATTGGGCAAGGGACTTGTACTTTATATTATAA
>Ga0041059_1000401_pt1 | contig 32244 bp, 33 predicted proteins | sample AraColnosormetaG_FD_56232 | JGI IMG/M metagenome (GOLD analysis project Ga0041059, IMG submission 56232) | Arabidopsis roots microbial communities from North Carolina, USA - Col MF nosort | ecosystem: Host-associated > Plants > Roots > Unclassified | place: USA: North Carolina | collected...
TTTTAATTCTATAATTAGTTTCTAATATTATCTTATGTATATATGCTATGGTGGTTACCTAGAAATCTCTTAGATCCCACTTGAGACGTGCACTTGCCTAGTCGCGTCAGACTATTGTGTTTAAAGTTATGAAACAAGTTTAACGCAATGAGATAAATACCACAAGTAAATCAGTGAGTACTCGAGCAAGGATGAAACAAGTTCTATGCAATGATGAGACAAAGACCATAACTCCATAAGTAAATCGTACTCGAGTTAAACAAGATGTATCGAGCTTAAGGAATATACAATTAAATTTTTTCTAAGATGTTTAGAAACAATAGGAAGAAAACCCGAAAAAAAGTAACAAAGAACATTTTCTTTTATCCTATTTTTACATATGCTCCGAGAATAATTCCTTAATCCTATAAATCTGTCCTAATAAGAGTATTCTAAGCCGTCGTAATCTAATCATATTCCTCCGGTGGTAGTGGCGGCACTGTTCACAACCCAAGAGAGATCAAAACTCGCCGGAGCCGAGTTCCCGGAAAAGCTATCTCCGGCTGCGAATTCCTCTAACCCATCGAAGAAATCATCGCTAACCACCGTATCCGACAAAGATAACAGATCTTCTTCTCCGTCAAGATCTCCCACCGCTAGATGATCCTCAACAGGCAAAACAAATTCGTCGGCTGAAGTCACCGGAGACGATGAATAAGTAGCAATAGTGGTCGTCGGAGATTTACTCGTCTGTTGATCGGATGGTTTCTGACGTGTGCTTCCGGCGAGAGAATTACGGTGTGTCGGAGCTGGATGATTATGCTCCGCCGTGTAAGTGACGATAAACATCTTCGGGTCGGATCTATTTCGCTCCACTTGTTTACGGGCTAAACAACCTTTTGATGTACTACATCTGTAGTATCCTCTGTTTTCATGAAAATGAGAATTAATTAGAATCCTTTACCAAAAATGTAACGCAGATAATAATTTAACAAACCAAAATCAGACAGAATCACAAAAACAGACAAGTTTCTTTTGTCTTGAAAGAATACACACATTTATAACTCAATAAATGACTTTTTTTTTTCTGGTAATTTTTTTGGTTTTACCTTGGATATGGTGAACCTTTGATGGGTTTCTGTCCGTACTTTCGCCATGCCCAGACATCGGAGTTTAAAGCTTCTGCTGCTACATGGCACACTTTCTTATGCTGTATCTTTCTGTAACAAGCAACCAAATAAAAACAGAGACTTTTTATTTTAGCCTTCTTGATTCAATCAAATTTGATGGGTTCGACAAAAATTGAGACTTTTAACCATTTCTATACAGCAAAATTCGGAATTTTGATTAATTCAACAGAATTTCGTAAACTTGTTGATGGGTTTGACAAAAGGTTTAAACTTTATCGAAAATTGGGTGAAGAAACGAACCTTCTTTTAGATCTAGAGGTATTGGAGCCACTGGGTTTGCTAGTGACGCTACCGGAAGAAGCAGAGAGAGAAAGAGGACGTTTCTGGTTCTGTGGCTTTCTAGGTTCTTCTGGGTAGTTTATACAAGAAAACGAAGAGACGACAGATTCTTGTGTGAACGGTGTGTAGAGATCTCGAATCTCTCCGAAGGAGACGGCATTACTTTGTCGTCCGACGGTGAATATAGGGTTTGTGTGAGATGAAACGCCGGGGGAATATACGGTGGTAGTAGCTGATGAGCTTACGGCTGAGCAGCCTCTGACTACGGCGTGGAGATCCCAATCGTCGGCCATTGAATTTGGTTACTCAGGGGAGACAAAAAGCTTCGAATCTCTGAGGAGAGAAGAGAAAAAAGCAGAGGAGACAAAAGAGAGCGCTGACTTTTGAAGGGTAGAGAGATATGTTTATAAAGAGACTGAAGATGGACGAAAATAAAAAAAGGGTTGAAAAAAATGGAGGAAAGATTTTATTAAATTATTATTTATGATTCAAATACAGTATAATATACAATTTTGTTTTCTTCTCTCTTTTTGTTACATTGTAATTATTCCACATATCAACTTATTGTTTTGAATGGATATTGTGGTTAATCCGGAATAATCCGTCAGCAGTACAGTCTATACTATTTTTTGAGACGGATATGTTGTGGTTAGTGCGAACTAATCCGTCAACGGTCCAATCTATACTATTTTTTAGGACAGAGAACAAACCGCTGCAAACTTAGTTTAAAGTCAATCCGCATCAAATTTATTTGTTTTTTTGGTTCTGCTTCATTACGAACTATAGATTGTGAATGATAAATAAAAAGCGGTTCGGTTTGTAGATGGTTTGTCCGCTTGGATCGCTGTAACCATTCAAAGTTTATCTCGCAAAAATTAGTTTATTAGTTGAAAATATTAATAGACATGAATTTATGAATTACAAAAAAAGACCTGAAAATATTTTGTTGAGTCACACAACTTGTGACTATAAAATATATTTAACTAAAAATAAAATTTGTGTACGGATGGTGTAAACATACTGAATAATTTTTGTATATAAAACAGGAAATGAAGAAGGACATGTGACGATTGCACAAAACTAATACTAGATGTTGTAATTAGCAAACTAATAGGAATCGTCCTCTATAAACCGATGCCATTATTGTGCCAACCTATCGTTACAATTTTACTAAATGTTAGTGTTTATTTGACATATTTTCCTTTTAGTGATAGCAATTGTTTAGACATTACTAAATTAAACATATCTCTGTATCTTGTTTTAAAAGCAAATAAGTATGAACACACTTGGAAAAAGATGAGCACTGTCGGAATCACAATACGTGTATATGCCGATTATATAATACGTATATTAGAATATTTTATATTCTATATATATATAGAGAGAGGAATAGTCTCTTTGGCTTTTTTGGGCAATTCTAGAAAGAGAGAAAAGTATGTGCTTGAAGAAGGTATCTCGATGCTTATCCTGTCTTTGTCGCCTAGTGACTAAAACCACTTATGGTTTCCGGTTTCTTGTATTTGGTTGACTTTGATAAAATGTCAAAGGCTTTGAATAATCTCTTAATTCATCTTTTGTCAACCTCACACTCCTTTGGACATTTCCACGCGTCTCTCACACGCGCTTTTAGGGATCCTTTGATTTGATTTTAAATAGTGGGAAACCATACTTTCGTACTAGTGCCCACTTTTTATCGATGCGCACAAGATGAAGTAAACAATTCTTAAATCTTTTTACACCAACGATTATGGAATTGGAAGTTGTCAAGATTAATTTAGACAAAAAAAATTATAATGTTAAGGGATAAGAATAAAAGTTTAATTTGTTGTGAGCTTTCGACATTACAAAATAGTCAATCTAACAACTGATGTTTATAAAAAAAGAACCATTCATGGATAACACATATGTATTCCATTTTATATTTTTCCAAAAAATGTGCTTAAATGCAATATAAAAAGTATGTAGATAGAAAGATAGTGATTGTCACTTAGCACCATAGTGTTGATCACTCTGCCACATACTCTAAACATGGGATACTATTGTACCATTCATTACCTTTTGAGAATAGCAACAGCAAAGCACATGTAGGTAATGTTATAAAAAATAATAATATGAGTAGTGTGTTTATTTAGTTCTTCCCATTCTACAACTCATTTAAAAAAAAGAAAAACAATAACATAATTTTTGAAATAAACACACAAATTTACTAAACATTTTATTTTCGGAAAAAATATTATTCTTTCCGTTTCACAATATAAATTATTTTAACTAAAAACACGCAGATTTAAGAATATTTATTTTGAAAAAATTTAACTAATTATTATGTAATAATCATAAATATAAAAATAATATATAATTTGTATAGAAATTTAAAAACAATTTGTATTGTAAAAAAAAAATTGGTTCAAAATAATTTATATGGTGAACAATAAGAAAGAAGAAAAGGAAAAAGAATTTTACGAGTGAAGCAGAGTGTGACACACGTGCCAAACGAGGGGAGCGCGTGATCTCCGCGAGTAAAAAAGGTTGACAAATTTTCATAAAATCAACGGTTCACACGGCGAGTAAGATAAGATGACGTGGAGTTTGCTACAGCTGTCGAGAAAAATGCTTTTATGCCGTTGTTACCATTATCTCTCGCCTCGTGATGTTGATTCCTCTTTGTGTTAGTCAATCGTACGGCTTATAACGAATCACAATCTTTGTAGTCATTCATCGGACGGTCAAAGCTATTATAAATGCTTCAACTTTGATCCAACGGTCAAGATTCTCCTGACCCAGTCAGGGGTGCATGAGCCACGTGAAACCTTCGAGGACGAGTTTTTTTAGCAAAAAAAATATTTAGCTCCAAGTGGCCTGCACGAGGCATTGTATCACAAAAACGCGTGGACCCAAACCCAAGCATTCTTTTATTATTATAAAGATACATACAATATTACTAAAAACGAGTTAAGTCAACATTAATTTAAACATTGTGTTTGACTAACCGATTTTTTTTTAATTTTATATCTAATCAAGTTAATGATTACTTTTATTTATATTTTGTTGGTAAATCACTTTGATTGTTCGACAACTCACACAACTGATGCATTTTTTCTGTTAAGTTGGTAAACCCCAATTAGTAGGAGGAATTAATAAATGAGTACTCCTCCACTAATCAATAGCTGATTTGGGCTTTTTGGGCCGTTAGTGAAAAAAACGTTGGGCCAATACAAGCCACTGTGGTTGAAAATGTTATTCTCACGTGACTTTTTACAAGTGCTTTCCTTTATATCTGGATTGGGCTTTAATGGGCCGTTAGGGTAAAAACGTTGGGCCTAATACAAGCCACTAAGGTTGTATATGTTTTTATCTCACGTGACTTACACGTGCTTTCCTTCCCCAAATTTTCGCGCTTACCATTGAAATTTCAACTTTTCTCCCCTTGTTGGGGAATAACGCTAAGACGAAAGATACAATAGACACACTGGTCAAGTCCTGGTTATCTGAAATAGGTTCGCCACTGCTTCCCTGATCTCATTTTTGGTTATCCCGAATAGGCTTGCCACACAGCTTAGTTCCACTCAGTTCACATAGCTTCACATAGTTTTGGTTATCTAGAATATGTAGGTACATAGCAACTAGTTGTCACTGCTTCCCTGGTCCCATTTTGGTCATTGACTTGTGAACTTGGTTCATTATTTCACATTTGTCATGTCTGAAGCAATGTAATCCGATTAAACAAAATTAATTTGACCTTCAAGTGACCTATGAAGATGGTGATTCACCTTAGTTCATCTTGTTATTCCTGCAGAGTAGAGTACTTTGTTCGGTTTCTAGTCTCTTACAACAACTTGTTAAACTACGCAATTTCGTAAGCAATGGTGAAGAAGTTGAGGAAGAGAGGATTGAACATTGCGTTTCTTTTCTTTTAGGTCTTTGAATTTTCTTTTATGAAGTCTCTAATACAAAACAATCTTTCTTACTCTGACAGGAGTTATAAGGAATTGCTAGCCAAGTGCAATCAGCTGGGTAGAGGCGAAGCACAATCTTCTGAGAAACTTGAAAAAGCTTTGGAAAAGATAGAAAAACTAAAGGTGTGTGTTTTGGTGTTTCTCTCGATCTTCTTTGTGTCTTCTATATCTGGCTCTTATTATGTTTATTCTATGACCAGAAACGAATGAGGGAACTTGAGTTGATAACTGAAGAGAACAGAGCTATACGGGACATAAACGTTTCAAAGAAATGCAGTTACACAGAAGTTTCCCTTAAAAGACCCGACATCGTCAATGTCACCTTACAGCAATGGTACTTTTGTTGTACATCATGAATTCAAGTTCTCTATAAAAACATTTGGTTAGGGGTGTGTGTGTAGGAGTCATCTCTAATTATTTTTGAAAGGTTATCGTCTCTAATTATAAGTAAACTTCAAAACTAAGTGATGAGTTTTTGCCTCTTTCCAAAGTTATTTCCCAATGTATTGGTTGAATAGAACAGAAAGTATTCTACTGAAACATGTTTTGAAACGCCATTCCAAGACATCAATAACATAAATTACCACTTAACATAAACGAAGGGGTCTTATACCCAATCAAAGCATCCAACAATAGAAGCAAACAGAATAATTATCTGATAGAACAAAAGTCTTAAGAAGCCAAACCACCGATAAGAAACTAAAGCCGCAAAATGCAAAAAGCAAACTAAAAAAGGATAAGAAAAACAAGCCAACAACAAACCACCAGCTAGCCCTTTCATCTACTTACAGGAATAAGATGCGTTGTCTTGCTTAGACAGCACATTCGTCACGGCAGCAACAAATTCACTTCTCATCATAGAGAGCTCCTCTTCCTTAGCCTGAATCTTCTTCAAGTTTTTTTCCATCTTTCTCTTTTGTTTTCCGTCTTTGATCTTATCCAATTTTGCACTCCATTTTGTGTCATCAACACCCAAAGAATTCGGATTCTCAACCTTCAAGTAAGAGACCAACTCTTGACCAGAAGATAAAGTGCTTATGACAAACCGATGTTTCTGTGGCTCTTGATCATCTTCATCAACCTTGACACTTCCTCCAAGCTGTACTTGTCGCATATTCTTTGATTTCGAATACAATACACCGTTACTTCCCCAAATCTTTCTCGACAAGTCAAAACAATTTTGGTCGGAAGCTTTCGAAAACACCATCACTTCTTCATTCTTTCCTTTTTTAAGACCCTTCGAAACTCTGCCATTGAATTTTTTCTTCAAGTTTCCAATTTTGGTTACCAGTTGAGGTTTGGTAACATCAAAACTGATGGAGTTCTTGATAGACTCATAAAAATCATCGATATGATCACTAGGGTTTTCTTTCTTAGTAGCGAAATCAAGGAAGCCTTGGAGCAAAATAGCTTCGTCTTCTTCGGTGAATAACCTAACAAACAGATTCTTCTTTAGCGTTTCATCCTTCTTCTTCACATCCTCCTCACCCATTGAGTTCTTCGATTTCTTCTTACTCATTTCGTCTGTTTTCTCAAACGATCTCTTGGCAGCAGTAGAGCTTTCCGGTTTGGTAGTAGTCTTGGAACCAGAAGGCTTGCTCACAACCACCGGCTTCTTGGAAGACTCTTTGACGGGTGAATCGGCGGAAGAGTCAGACTCTTCACCTGAAGTAGCAGACTCGCCAGAAGAAGCAGACTCTTCTTCTTCAGATGAAGACACTACTGGATTCTCGATTTTTTTCAACTGCTTTGGTGCCATTGTCAATCTAAAGACTATATCGATTTGGTTTTGAGGTTTTAAAAAGTTTGTTTGTGAAATGAGAGTGGCGATTAACTAAGTGCGAGTATTTATAACTGGTTTAATAGTTGTTTTCTCTTGAGGAAGGTCAAGAGATACTTAATCATAGCCGTTTAAAAATATTACATTTTCCAAGTTATAAATGCTGCAGACATCAACTCTGTTTTCCAATACTCAATTTTACTTTTTCTTGAGAAAGCAACTATTACGGCTCATTGTACAAGTGACGAGGAAACTAATTATTGCTTGAACAAAAACAAATAATGTTTGGTCTTCCGGGAAGCTTTCCTCAGAGTATGGAACCGTCTTGAAGTACTAGCTTTCTTAAAAGGTTGAAGTCATGTTGTCCCGGTTTGTCGCTGTTTAACAAGTTTCAATGTCTAGAGTTTATTAACTTGCAGCTCAATTTACTATGATACTTTGGTTGTAAAATGTTAGTGAACCTTATGATTACTTGACATAAATGGCACATCCTCCAACTGCTCGAGCTGCTGCGTGCAAACTCTGCAGTGAGAAACAAATAGATTCATTCACAAGTTCAGAAATTTTGTTGATGTTGAATCAATTTAACGTATATGAAACATGTCCCAGTCCGGCTGCATAAACTCTCCAAGGAAAAGTGTGTTATATGCAACAGAAGCAATGTGGATCGTGTGTGAAGCCGGATCTCTATGCCAGAACAGCTGTCTTTTTTGCGCTAAGTATCATTACAAGAAGAGATCAGAAGGGATTACAATGATTCTTGATTAACAGTGAGAACAATATTGTAGGTCTCGATGCTTACCTGTAGAGACCATCTGTGTTATGACTCATGCAAGCGATAATACCATTGGCAGGGAAGTTTCTTGAAATAGAAGCTTCCAAAGCCTGGTGATACTTCTTTGCAAGTTTGACGCCTCCACCAAGTCCATTCTTAGTTATACTTTCTAGGCATCCACAATTCTCATTGGACATAATTCCTGGTTAAGAAACTGGATACGCCACCTTTGATTCGTAGTGCTCCATACCAGAAACACTTGGTTTGACTCCTCCCCAATATCCGGTTATCGCATGCCAAACATAAACATATTTGAGTGAATTGTTACTCTTAATATCTGTGATAACATGTCCAAGACTCAATGCAGGGTCATCCACCCGGTGGCCTTCTTTGCCGTCCTTTTGAAACTTGTGTTTCTCCTTTATGTGAGTTAACCGGTTTGCGAAACTGAAGGAATTCACAAAAAGATAAAAGAGTGGTTTATTAGCTTAAAGAAAGAGCTTATATCTGAACAGAGAGCTTCATTACTTACTTGGCAGCACTATCAGCGTTGAATTCTACACTGGTCTCATCCATGCCAACAGATTGCCATCCATCATCAATTATGACAAACTTTGGAGTAACCACACCAGCTTTGAGGCTACAGAGAATTATTGCAGGTTTGGTTAAGTCACAATCTAAACGTTAAAGCCATCTTTAAAAATAAAGACTCAGGAGTACCTCTCAAGACCTTTCTATAGAATGCATCCCAAGTGCACCAACCAAACCAGTTCAACATATCTGGCATCTGAACACAACCAAAACAGGGGAAATTTTCAAAGTTAGTTTTTGGTATGTATATAAATCAAAGTATCACATAAAACGTCTCAGTGTTTCCTTACTTTCTTTCTCTCTCGGTGTGAAAATGTTGTTCAAAAGCCCTGCATAATCATTGAAAGGCAAAGATTCTTAGCACTAAAAAAATTTTGGACATAAAGAAGTCTTAAGTTGAGATTTGAGAAACGTTATATATACTCAGAGCCAGCAGCCACAAAAACCAAATGACTCCTCTCGAATTGGTCAACGGTTGGATCACCTTGACCATACACAAACCATATAAATCTCAGAGAGAATCTAACAAAAAGTTTCAACTCAAATCTAGCTAGCTGTGTCAATTTACCACTTTCAAGACAAATCTCTAGCTCATTAGCCTCGTTCCCTTGAAAAACAGCTCTAAAATCTCCTTCAAGTATAGGCAAGAATACAACGTAGGAAGACGATTCATCTCCTCCTCCTAAACCAGAACCTTTGTTTGCTTCTACGATTAGAAACTGAGTCTCACAAGGAATCTCTTTCCCATTAGTCCCCATTCTCTGAGTCACCCACACATAATTTAAACTGGAAGACACACATAAACCTTAGGTCTCTGCCAAGGAAAAATAACATTTACACCTTAAGCCTCAAGTAATTCAACAGATTATGTGACATTTAACTACAGATGTGTAGGAAAGGGATTTTGAACAGTAGTGGAGTTTCCTTAGGGAGAAGCTGGGGTAACTAAGACATTCTCCCGAACGCCGTGAAGAACACGGTGACCTAGCACCACCAAATCTGAGTCGGTGACGCTGCGGAAGAAAAAATAGTGAGAAACCTCGAGACTCACGAACGCTACTCTCGAGAGTGAGTTAATTAGTGCATGCGAAAAGATGTACTAGTATTACTAAAAACGAGTTAAGTCAACATTAATTTAAACATTGTGTTTGACCACTGATCAATAGCTGATTTGGGCTTTAATGGACCTATAGGGTAAAAACGTTGGGCCTAATACAAGCCACTGGTTGTTTATGTTTTTATCTCACGTGACTTACACGTGCTATCCTTCCCCAGATTTTCGCGCTTACCATTGAAATTTCAACTTTTTATCCGCGCCATGTGTTTGCTCTCTGATATTTGCCTTTTGATTTTCTCGAGAAGAAAATGGTGACTGTGTCGGAAACTGACTAGTCGGTGATTGCCGGAGAGATAGCTATGGCCGAAGAAAACGCGGCGGGGAATGCAATTTGTTCAATCTGCTACGAAGATCTTAAACCGGTGGTTGAGAATCTGCAATCAATCTCCGCTTGTGGCCATGTCTTTCACGAACTTTGGTTAGTACGGCAAAATCAATTCTCTAATGAAGTTTATTATCTCCGAAATTTTATAGATTTATGTGTTTAATCGATTTCTTTCGGAAACCCTAGTTTGCAGCAATGGTTTGAGTATTGCCCGAGTACGAACAAGCGAAATTGTCCGATTTGTAAGCAGAAGTGCTCTCTAAAGGATCCTTGTCGACTTTACTTTCAGTCTTCTGGGAATCAAACCGATTCGATTGCCTCGGATAAGGTTGTTGGAATCGAAGAAGATCCGGTTTTGTTGAGAGGAGAAGTGAAGCGGCTTGAAGGGAAGGTACAGAATCTTACTTCGGCTCTGGAGGCGAAGAAAAAGGAGAATGTTGAAGTCTCTGATAAGGTTAATTTTGTTCATTTCGTTTGATTAGAATGGTTTATAAGATAAGATAAGGTTATGTGATTTTTTTTTTTTTTGTTTTTGTTTGTGTGTGTCTCAGTTGCATCAATGCAATGAGCAATTGAAGGAGGATAAAGTGAAAAGGTGGGAGGCTCTTCAAGAAATATCAACGACTCAGCATTTGCTTAAGTTAAAATCTGAGGTTTGTTTAAACTATACAACATCCTTAGATTTTAGATCCTTTTTGCTTCACAGGCAGAATTTTGTGTTGAGTTTCTTAGTGTGTTTGTTTGTTACAGGAATGTATCCAGCTTAACTCACAGTGTGTTAAGCTACAGGAGAGAACTGTGGCTCTTGCCAAGGAGCTCGCATCGCTTAAATTGTAAGATAACATCTTTCATATTGCTCTTTTAGTGTCTTCAGGTTCTAATTTAATCATTCACTCGTATGGTTAAACCTTTTCTGAGTCTAATATCTTGTTTTGCATCCAGGGTTTCTGATTTAAGCTTGGAGGAAGATGATGTACTGAAGTTGGCCTTGTTGGGGAATAACGCGAAGACGAAAGATACAATAGACACACTAGTCAAGTCCTTGGTTATTCGGAATAGGTTTGTCACATAGATTAGTTCCACTCAGTTCACATGGCTTCACTTAGTTTTGGTTATTTGATATAGGTAGGTGCTTAGCACTTAGTTGTCACTCCTTCCCTGCTCTCATTTTGGTCATTGACTTAGTGAACTTGGTTCATTATTTCCCATTTGTCATGTCTACAGCAGTGTAATCCGATTAAAAAAGATTAATTTGACCTTCAGTGACTTATGAAATGGTGATTTACCTTAGTTCATTCGTAACAACAACTTGTTAAACTGAAATTACGAAATTTCATAAGTAGGTATGGTCAAGAATTTGAGGAAAGGAGGATTGAACATTGCGTTTCTTTTCTCTTAGGTCTTTGAATTTTCTTTTATGAAGTCTCTAATAAAAAACAATCTTTCTTACTCTGACAGGAGTTATAAGGAATTGCTAGCCAAGTGCAATCAGCTGGGAAGAGGCGAAGCACGATCTTCTGAGAAACTTGAAAAAGCTTTGGAAAAGATAGAAAAACTAAAGGTGTGTGTTTTGGTGTTTATCTCGATCTTCTTTGTGTCTTCTATATCTGGCTCTTATTATGTTTATTCTATGACCAGAAACGAATGAGGGAACTTGAGTTGATAACTGAAGAGAGAGAGAACAGAGCTCTACGGGACATAAACGTTTCAAAGAAATGCAGTTACACAGAAGTTTCCGAGCCTGCAATCGAGAGCATGTCTTCTTTCAGAATGCTTTCATCAGACAACAAAGTGGAGAAAATCTCCACACCACCTGGTAAATTAGAAGAAAAGGATGGCTTTACCATTCAAGGATCATGCTTAAGGGGAAGAGAAGACTCCTTCGTTAGCAGAACAGACTCGGTTATAGATGTAGATGATGATTATGTTCCTGAAACCAACACTTCTGGCATTAGAGATTGGAATACTAATATTGAAGAGAAAGGTGATAATTCCATGGTGAAGGATATAAAGTTCAACATCAGAAAAGACCCGACATCATCAGTGTCACCTTACAGCAATGGTACTTTTGTTGTACATCATGAATTCAAGTTCTTGAGTGTAGTAGTAGATTGAAGATTGTCCAATGCAGGTAGTGGAAACATTTGGCAGTCAAGTGGAACAAATAGAAACCTTGGTAGATGGAGCAAACATGGAGAGAGAAACGAAGCAACTCCATCACTAGGAGGTTCTGTTCCAAGAAAAGATGATCTCATCTCTATTGGACCTGATGGTAAAGGTGGTAGAATCAAAGTGCTGAGATCTAAACCCCAAATTTCTGTGAGTTTTACATTCTTCTTCAGTTTCTCCTCTCATTAATTTCCACTACCTTGCCTAATGTGTTGATATCTGTGCATAGAAAACCAATGCAAGCTCAGGAAGTGGTAAGAGATTCAAGCTTGGAACTAAAACAAGTGGCTCGTCCTCTCAAGGTTGTCTTCAGATAGAACACTATTTCGGAAAAACTAATCGCTAAATTTTCGACAATGTAACTTTTTGTTGGGGCTAGTAAACACTTGTAGTTAAAGAATGAAGATTAATACTACTATTTAAATAGTGGATTAGTGATAAACAAAAATTAGTAGTTACTAGCCAAAACGTGAGAGCTTCTCCGTCCTCGAGATCGTCTCCACGCGGACATCTTTATAGCCGTTGATTCTTGGTTTAAGTGATAACACTAGTTTAAGGCGTCAGTGGTATAGTCTGGGTACTAGAGCAACGAGACCCTAACACGTGTAAAGGAAACAATATTATGCTCCTGAAATTACAATTCTACCCCTCTGTTCTTCAGCCACAAAAAAAAACTGGCGAAGTCAAAATCTTTTGACAGTGAAAGGACCTTTGAAGAAGAAGAATCGCGATTTCGAGCTCTATGGTGTCCGTAAACCCTAGACCTAAGGGTTTTCCAGTTTTCGATTCCTCGAATATGAGTTTACCAAGCTCCGATGGATTTGGTTCGATTCCGGCCACGGGACGGACCAGTACGGTGTCGTTTTCTGAGGATCCGACGACGAAGATTCGGAAGCCGTACACAATCAAGAAGTCGAGAGAGAATTGGACAGATCAAGAGCACGATAAATTTCTAGAAGCTCTTCACTTGTACGTGTAATTGTCACTCAATTGTGTGTTTCGTTTAAGAAAATTTCACAAGTTTCGAGATTTGATTGTTTTCGTTTGATTACAGATTCGATAGGGATTGGAAGAAAATAGAAGCCTTTGTTGGATCAAAAACAGTAGTTCAGGTTTAATTTGAAGACCATCTTACTATTATTCTCTGTATTGTTTTTGAAAATGATTGTGTGTTGATGATGTTTAAGAGTAATAATGGCAGATACGAAGCCACGCTCAGAAATACTTTCTCAAAGTTCAGAAGAGTGGTGCTAACGAACATCTTCCACCTCCTCGACCTAAGAGGAAAGCGAGTCATCCTTATCCTATAAAGGCTCCTAAAAATGGTGACTTTTGATCATCTTCTTACTCTGTTTTCTTCTTTGCTTTAATCATTTTCTAATGATTTGTTATGCTGCTGCAGTTGCTTATACCTCTCTCCCGTCTTCGAGTACATTACCGTTGCTTGAGCCTGGTTATTTGTATAGCTCTGATTCGAAGTCATTGATGGGAAACCAGGCTGTTTGTGCATCTACCTCTTCTTCGTGGAATCATGAATCGACAAATCTGCCAAAACCGGTGATTGAAGGTAGGTTTTACTAGTGGTTATGCTTTCAGTTGATGAGATTTTGAGTTAGTTGTATTTGTGAATCGTGTTAACAATGGGGTGTAATGAATTTGTGATAGTAGAGGAACCGGGAGTCTCGGCCACGGCTCCTCTCCCAAATAATCGCTGCAGACAGGAAGATACAGAGAGGGTACGAGCAGTGACAAAGCCAAATAACGAAGAAAGTTGTGAAAAGCCACATAGAGGTAAGACTTGTTATCTTGTTACATTATGTGTTTTTCTAGTAGACATCTTTGAGATTTACGCTGACAATGGAGCTGTTTTAATGCAGTGATGCCGAATTTTGCTGAAGTTTACAGCTTCATTGGAAGTGTCTTCGATCCCAACACATCAGGCCACCTCCAGAGATTAAAGCAGATGGATCCAATAAATATGGAAACGGTATGAGACACGTTTAATCAGACTCAGTCCCTACTCTGAGCCTTTGTTGAAAAATTCAATCCTGATGATAATAAAGAAGCTTCTTTGATATTGTTTCTTTTTGATACATCAGGTTCTTTTACTGATGCAAAACCTGTCTGTAAATCTGACAAGTCCCGAGTTTGCAGAGCAAGTAAGTAGTAATCTCATTCCCACTCTCAATGAAATACTGAAAGATTAATACTTTCTTGGTGGATATCAAGTAATTTCGTAATTATTAATTTGGTGCTTTGATATGTAGAGGAGGTTGATATCATCATACAGCGCTAAAGCTTTGAAATAGAGATAGAATAAAACAATAATGTACCTTATGTGAGATCAAGAGACAATCATCCAAGGTCTGTATGCATTGCTTGGATTTAGGCCTCGTGTTCTCACTACAGGAGCAGAACCAATCGCAAAGACTCTTAGATGGCTACTGAGTTGTGGTTTTTATGTCTCTGTAAGTCGCGGTGGAGCACACGTGTTTGTCCTGTCTTGTGTATGTGTGTATAGATAATACAAGGTTTTGCAGAGTAAGGTCACAGTTAGCTGCAAGTGAGTTTGGATCAATCTTAAGATTAAAACCCTGAGAGTGAGTGTCCAAAGAGACTGTGTAATATTGGTTTGGCGGTCAGCAGAAGAGTTTTGAAGTGCACATCCAGTTAGTGATAACACGGTTGAAGAAAAGGTAAGGTTACAAGTTTAGTTTTGAATAATTGTATACTCAAAAAATATGAATGTATAAAGAATAATCACTTGAGTCGCCTTATTCCGCCTGATTAACTGTTGCATTCCACATTGAGTGTTCCATCTCCAAGGAAAACATACACGTTCGAGCCTTTTTGTGACTCACACTTAAATCAAACAGTAGCAGCAAGAGCATTCACAAAATTACAATGTCTAGGGACTGTAAGCACATGATCAAACCACTCAACTTTCCCCCTAATTTCACAACTTTCCACTCAACCTCATCATTGGTTAGGGTTTGATCAGGTTTCCGGCAGAGGGTGAATCAGCTATGGTTCTCATAAGCTCTCAGTTTGAAGCAAACATAAAGACAACTCTCCGTGTGTCCCAAGAGTGACCTGAACTTGCAAAGCTCTGGTGTTTTCAGTATAGGAAGCGACGGAATTAATGTTCATTGCGGCGTCGGCGTCTTCTTCTTCTTCGTCGGCTTTCTCTTGCTTTTCATTGATACAGATGGACTAACGTAGGGTTTACGGATCCCGGCGTTTAAAGAAAGAAGACGACACGTTAGGCTAAATATTTGTTGGGCTTTATGGGCCGATGCAAAATTGCAAGATTTTGTTAACTTTGTTACCACACGCCATCTGTGTTACCTTTCGACAGAGACCCCTTCAGACTTGAACTCTGGTTTCAAAAAACCAAAAAGCCTAAAATAGAATATGCAAATACCAGGGACTCCAGCGTTCATAGAAGAAAATCAACTACTGTTAATTAAAAGCATCCCCATATCACAAGCACCAAGAGAAACGAGAGTCCATAGAGACAAAGTATATATTTTTTTTTTCTTTTTTTTTTTGTTCTTAAAAAAAATATCACAAATGGTAATTTTGATTACTTGCACATCACAAAGCAACTCACTGTTAGGTAGACACACCTCTTAGGGTGTTAAAAAGGATTGTGGCCAGAGCAAAGTTACCTGTAGCCAAACCCAAGGTCGAGTTCATGACCCACAGAGCCTTGACGATTAGGACCACCGGCTTGACCCACTGCCGGTATCTGTTTGGCTGGGTCCATCCTCTGCTGAATCCCCAAGAGTGTCTGCAGTGAAGCTGGATGCTCTCCTCTGTTGACTTGAGAACCTTAAAAAGCCAAAGAAAACAAAGAGCAAACTCAGAATCAACTAGTCCCTACATTAGCCGATATTAATACCTGGCTCCCTAGAGCAGCCGACTCAAGTCCAAACAAGATCTTGATCTGAGGCCCAAAATGAGTGAAAGTCATATGTTCAGTTATGTTATACCTGGTGGTGGCATACCGTAGTTGGGCTGGCGATGGGCAAAGGGAAAGCCTTGTGACGGGTTTAACTCAGGAATGAGACCCGGCATCTGGTTGTTTACATGAGGAGAGTGATGGGGTTGTGGACCACTACCGGGGAATCCTTGCATTAGATGATGATGTTGCAGGTTGTCTTGCATATGCATCTTCTGCATCATATGTGGAGGAAGACGATCAAACTCGGGATGTCCACTGGTTGGTGTATGATGGAAAGGTGGACGGTGAATCATGTTTGGTGGAAACCGGTGATTTGGTGGAGGGTCATGATGTTGAGACATAGTGCTTCCTGGTCCCATGAAATCGAGCTGAGGTTTTACATGAGCATGTTGTGAATCGAACGGATGGAATACTGGGCCTGAACCATTCAAGTGAGACGAGGGGTTGGTCACGTATTGTTGGGGATGTTGGTGGAGAAAAAGACCATCTTGACCACCCATTGTTGGTCTTTCGTTCCTTGGACCAGAGTTCAAGGCAGCTAACTTGTCAGAGATGTTGAAAGCTACTTCAGGCTCTTGATTATGAGATCCTGGAAAAGACATGTATTTTGATGGGTTTGCATGACCGCCAACTGCAAGTAAGTTACCATCTTCTGGAAGGGCTAGTACCCCTCCGGGGGGACCGTCAGGTCTGATTTGGTTTCTTTGGCTCAGTTCACCAATTGACCTTTCTGATCGAAGCGGGACCCCTGGAGCATCAGAAACCATAGCTCTTCCAGAGACAGGTTCTCCAATCGACTGCAGTTCGTTCATGAAGGCACTCCCAAATAAATTCTCAAGAGTCAAAGACTTCCCTGGATCTGCTTCTCCAGCTGTAGTTGATTTCACAGATGGTGGTGGTGTAGTTGTTTTCATAGATGGTGGTGGTGGTCTCCTCTCTGTAGCTGAAAGTAGCTGCGTATCTTGACTTTTTGGGTCTGAACTTCTCTGTAATAAAGAAAGAAGGTGCTGCGAAGCCTGGTCATCAACAGATGTTTTCCGTTGTTTGGTCATTTTTACTGAAGGAACACTCGTGTCTTGGTCAACTGGCGGTGGAGGTGGATGATAGCTGTCACCGACTTCTGACAGAATAGACTGCTCAAGGTCTTCACAAGTGAGAACAGGTGGAACAGCTGTTACTGATTTAGTTGTGGAAGTGCTGCTTAACTGATCAGTTCTTTTAGTGGCATGGCCTTGAAAAGGAAAATCCGTTGAAAGGTCGGGATTTGCTTTTGTGTCAAATGTTTGCAATTTATCTGCACCTTGAAGTAGTGACAGTAAGCCTCTTGGTGGCTCGCTGGATGGGAGAACTTCGACTGGTTTGTTATCTGCAACAAAAAGAATGTTAGAACGAAAAAGTTACAATTCTACTAGTATAACAGTAAATGGATTACCTTCTTCAAGAAATAGATGAGCGAACTTGGAGGATTTATTAATGGTCTGAGGGCTTCGTATTTCTTCTACTTTTTCGACATTTTTCTATAAGGATGTGGACAAATGTCAGGTCAAATGAGATTTTTCAAATTCCACAGGGAATATATGATGCATGTACATGGACATGTATAAACATGTGTACCCTATCATTTCCCAAACAAGTCGTTTCCTCAGGACGAAGCATTCAATTTGGTTTATATAACACATGGACAACCATTTGCTTACTAAGAGAAAAGACAAACTATGTAATCCATCATTTTTCATGATCAATACAAAATATAGGAAAAACGCCTCATCTACGACTGGCCAGAGGAAACCACATCAGAAAGAGAGATGTATCATTTGGACCAAAAATGAAGTGCATATCGATAATAGATTTATGAGGATTAAGCAAAAATTGAAGAGCTATCATGTGAGTAGAATTTTAAGTTCCAGGGATACATAACATTAGAAAAAACTCACCTTATTCATATTAGAGGAGTCACCACTATTCAAATTTATAGCCGTGTTGAATATCTTATCCAGAATTGATGGCCCATCTGAATGCTCCAAGCTTTTCTTCTTGCCCAGCGTCATTGTAGCTTTCTCACTTTTTATAGGATACCCCTGAATTTCAGTAGGAGTCGAGATCGAGGAAAGCTTTTCAAAACTTTTATCCTTATTAACTGTATCTGTAGATATTCCTAGAAGTGAAGAGATATTAACAGCCCGTTCATTTGCATCAGTGGAGGAGACACGAACATCTTCACCTTCTATTAGCATCTCACTTGAACCTATCTTAATTCCCAACGGTTTTCCCCCATTATTAACTGATGTTCCATTCACCACATTAATGCCTTTGGAATTTAAAGGACTCCGCTCATATTGAGAAGTTTCAGTCTGCATATGGTGTGATAACCAGTAAATAATAGGCGCCACCAAAGATACATTCAAACACAGCATACATTCAAACAAAACATTTACGAAGAAAAGATAAATTAAAACAAAAGCCACCACACTCAAATTTCAACCCTCACTGATCTGCAGTAAGCGAATGGAAGTGGTAGATAAAGAGACCACAGCCTTGGATCACTTACACCCAATGACGGAGTTATTGAAGGAATTGGCTTTATTTATATTTTCCTAGTTTACTTGATATTCAAGGCAATAAAATTTATTTCCTCTATTCCCAAATTCTCTTACTCGGCACGACTTGCCTTCTATAAGATAGAATAAAAAAAGTATGTTCAAAGCTTGTCACTAGTCAGAAGAACTAGGCGTGCGCTTTTCCTTTTGACTTTACTGTCATGAATTGCAGAGAATCATTCTATCAGGATTTGCATAGTTCTTGTAACATATTCCCCTTTCCAACTATTATCATAAAGCCCCTCTATTTTGATATTTCTTCTGGGATTTTGCTATCCTTAAGACTTTAACAATCAATATGCAAACAAAAATGAAACCTTCATGGAACACAGATATTAGGTATGGATGAGGGTCTCAGAAAGATAGCGACTTACTTGAGGTTTTTCCCCTTGCTTTTTTTCCAAAATTGTGCTTGCAAAACCAGGAGGTACAAGCGGTCTGGGTGCATTACTTTGAGAAGGCAAAGAGGTGTTACTAGAACCAGGAATTGTTGGAGCGTGATTGACTTCATCACTTCTACTTGGACGCCCTTTATCATCTTTGGACTCCCCAAGAAGTTCAGTAAAATCAAAGTCGTTTTTGCGTAAGTCTGGGTTTGATTTTTGTCTCTCCTGGAATGCTTTTTGATGTTCCTTCCTCAACAACTCAAAAGAAGCTGACAGAGAGTTGAGAATGTCAATTAAAGATTGACACAAAAAGAAACGCATGGATTAACTGAAAGAAGTGCACAAATTGGCAGAGAGCTAAGTTTAGTACAGATCAAAGTCAATAGATCCTCTGTACCTCTTCTTTTTCTTTCTTCTTCTGCTCTATCTTCACTAGTAGAATCAGAAGAACCAAATGTTTCATCATTGAATGAATCTCTAGCGTCACGTCTAGTGAAAGGTGGCGCCTACAAATGTACATGAGAGATTTATGAATCTATGCCGTTAAATCATTCAAATACACCTCACAAACCAGCTGATGAAACCCAGTAACGTGATGGAGCAGTATTCAAGAATCAATGGTACCAGAGACTATTCAAGATGACTACAGCAGATATTTGGGTACTTAACCTTGTATGGGCGAGGAGGATGGTAAGGTTCATTGGTTCTACTCAGCTGATGTGAGTCATTAGATTGAGGTCTAGGGGCAGATGTTCCCGCACCAAATCCAGAAGGCTTAGGGAAAGAACCTTTCCCAAGAAGTCCATCATGCTCAGGTGCTTGCCAAGACCTCCGAGATGGCATACCAGAACGCCTTCCAGGCTCTCCTAACAAAATACACAGTTCCAAATCAACTATAATACACCCAAATTCCAGAATTTTTCGAAAAGACCTTCTTTTCATGTTCACTAGACAAGCAGACTTCATGCCATTCACTTTAGTTAAAAAAAGGTGGAAATCTACATTTACGCATATTGAACAGCCAGATGGATAGAGTTGAAATCATAATAATGAACACTTTTTTGCAGAAAGACATAATTCGTAGGAGTATTTTATAGGTCATATATAACAACAAGGTAACTATTCAGAATACTAGTCCACCTTGTTACTGTAGTAACGTCATCATACAGCATGTAAAGAATAGGATACGAGTAAGCTCCGGCTACCTGAGTCCCGGTCTGACTGTGAATCACTATCTTTATCATTCCATCCACCAGAGCGCCCTTCCCATCTTCCATGGGTGCCTCGAGAGTTAGTACCTAATTCCCCCCTGGTGGGAGGCGATGAACTATAGTCATTCCGCCTGAAACCATGCGACGAAAAATCGCCTGAAATTCTTGCTCGCTCGGGTGAAGGATCTTCGAAGTCACTACTCAAATAAAGAGTGTACAAATCAAGACATGTCACTCCAACATGATCAAACACATTTACACAGTTTCTAGAAATCCAAACTAAAAAAAAAACTATCGGATAGAGTCTCACAGCAACAGTGCTTCATCAAATTCACCAGGCAGATTTGGCAGCTTCTTGCAAACGTCTTTCTCGCTCAAGGATATAAGAAACTTCCTCGTGTATGTAATTCTTGGTTTCCTGAAAACAATTGCAACTGCAGCTGAGAAATGTACAATAAGCAGCAAAACAGAGACATGGATTTTACAAAAAACAGAAAAAACATACTTTTCCGAATCATCATTGGTTTCGACAAGTTGATCCATGGCAAATTGTTGTTCATTTGCTATACTCATCATACAATGCACAAAAATCTTAGCTGATTGAGGCCAAAAAACACCAGTATCTCTTCTTAACGCCTTAATCAAGTAACTCTACAGTAGTTGTCTATAGTAAATACCGTGAAATATGATTCTTCGATATTACAGTAACCACCAATAATATCTCAACTAGCAAAACTTAAACCACGATTCACCACCACGCAACTTCATCAGGATCTAGCTATATGTACAGTGAAAGATTTCAGAGAAGAGAAATTACAGCTCAAAGCCAAAGAAAACTAGCTCATCCTAAACTCACAAGGCTTTAATCTCTCGTATCGGATTCTCTCACCCAACCAAAATAAATAAAAACCTCAAATCGGGAAAAGATGAAAACAGATTATAACATTTCTGCAGTAATCTAAGGTCTTCGACAGCTAGGGTTTTTAGCGCTAATGGGGAATTACATGGATTCCAGAATCCATCAGAAAAGGATAATTAGAAAGAAAAAAAAGTAAGAGTCGCCGATTCTAGAAGAACAAAAGGAGAACGGAGAAACCAATTAGGGTTTCGATCTGCAGAAAGATAATTTTGCTGTTGCTGTTTGTTTTGATCGATTGATGATGAAAAAGAGAAGATCGAAACCAAGTCTTACAAAGAAGAGCGATTTCTCTCAAAGGGGAAGGTAAAATTGACAAATCCACGCGCTAGCTTTTCACGTTCACTCACGCGCTACATTTTGTATAATCCACAAAACTTTCAATAAATTACAGAAAAACCTTGATAAATTTTTACCATAACAACAAGATCCCTGATATTATTTTCAAATTGACTCATAAAGCATTACAAAAGGAGATGGTTTTTCTGAAACATGAAATGGTTGGTTACAGAAGACGATACATACAATAGGCAGCTATGTTCATCATCTCTTTCCTTTTCCTTTAGCATCAAAGTGATGAGACTTTAGTTTCTTCTTCCGCACTATCGCGCCTGTGCTGCCACCACCTCCTTCCCTGAAAGGCATTCCCATTAGAGCCAATAGTTTCTGTCCTTCTTGATCGCTTTTAGCCGTTGTGCTGATGCATACATCCATTCCTCTCGTTTTTCCAACGGCATCAAACCTAGAGTGTAATAAACCAACCAACCAACATAGAGTTTAGTTGCTCGGTTGTAAACAAAGAGTGGGACTAAAGAGAAACCATGCTTGATCTTGTTGAACCAGCGGATAACAAGTTAGTAGTTTTGATTTTGAGGGTAGATACAATAGAACTAACCTGATTTCAGGGAATACACCTTGGTCTTTCACACCAATACTGTAGTTTCCGTTCCCATCAAAGCTACTGGGACTCACACCTTGGAAATCTCGAGTTCTCGGAAGGGCTAAGTTGATAAGACGATCCAAGAAGGAGTACATTACCTGTCACAACAGTCAAAATCACAAAATGTTAATACATAAATAACTCAAAAGGAAAGTTTGATTAGTCAAGAGAAATATAGCTCACATCTCCTCTGAGAGTGACAGCAATCCCAAGAGGTTGATCTTCCCTGATCTTGAAAGTAGCAATGGAAGCTCTAGCTCGTGTCTTAATAGGTTTCTGCCCTGTGATAAGCGCGATATCCTTCATCGCAGCCTCCAAACCCTTGTCGTTCTGCGCCGCATCTCCAATACCACAATTCACTACAATCTTCTGTACCTTTGGAACCTGGTAGAGAAGATGTCCAAGCAGATATACAACAATGATGAGATTGACAAATTCACATTCACATTTGTAAATGGCACATCCCAACAGCACGATTTTATCAACACAACAATCTTAAATCTAGGCTTCTTCACTACATTTTCTAGAAGAAATCAATTCAAACTTATCATTAAAAGCAAATTAGGTTTAACATTCGCTCAAAAAATTCGAATTCACTGAGAATTAGACTTCAATCAATCGCAACAGAACAAAAACTAGGTTTGAGCTCAGAGGGGAAGGATTTGGGGTTACCTGGTGAATATTAACGTACTTGAACTCTTCTTTGAGCGCAGGGATAATCCTCTCGAGGTAAGCGGTTTTGAGGCGTTGAGTTTTCTCGGCTTCAGATTTCTCGACCAGTACAGTTCCAGACGCCGAGACTTTCACCACGTTTCTGAGCGGCGGAGAGAGCATTCGTGCGGAGGATGGAGCCGCTAATGGTGAGAAACGTCCGTGAAACGAAGAAGCGGAAGACTGCAGAAGCGAAGGAGACGCCATTGTCGAAGCTCCAAGTGGATAAAGTGTGAAGTGAGAGCTCTCGGCGTTCGTTGTTGATTAAACCCAATGGCACCTTCGTAATTTGTTGACAGTTTGAGGATAAGGAGTTTTCCGTTTAGCCCCTTTAAAACATAATATTTCAACTAAGGCCCCAATATTTGATAATATACTATTATACTTAGAGATTTTAGATAAAATATAGGGGTTGTTTCATATGGGCCTAAATCTCAGCCCGTTTACTATTTGGGCTTCTAAGGTATAACCCGTACCCGTGTTTTTGTTGTTTTACATATCCACACCGACCTGAGAAGAGTCAAAAACGAAAAACCTCTCTTTTGTCGTTCCTCTGCTTTCTTCGATTTGCTTCTGCTTTCTTCGATTTGCTTCTGCTTTCATCGCGGTTCAGGTCACTCTTTTCTCAGCCATGGCGATTCCTTTCATGGAAACCGTCGTGGGTAAGCTTCAAAACCTTTTTCTGAGACATTTTACTATCCTGTTTCACTCATCGTATTTCGTTTTTGTTTGGGTTTTGCTTTCTGTGTTGTGTGTGTTGAGATTCCATGACTCGTTTGTTTCATATACCATCGTCTCTGCTTCTCGTTTCTAAATTTTGTTCTTTTCTAATAGTGCGTACCTTGATCTGAGGTTTTATTACTCCTACTAGTTTCTTGTCTTACTCGTGCGTTTGATTTGATTTGAGCTTATGTGATTTCATCATCTCTTCCTCGGTTTTAGAATGTACGGAGCTTCTCTGTTAACCAAAATCTAGGATTTGGGAAGAAAAGTCGGAGTCTTTTTTTTCCTCATTCCCGATTGGAAATTGAGAATCTTGAAATTTTTCTTTGTTCAAGTCATACAGCTTGAGGTTTTGGGTTTTCTTGTCAGGGTATTATTATGTTCGTGACTGCAACTAGAGTTTTCTGGAGTTTTTTGAAATGGGTTTTGTGTTGTGGAACCGTATGTGAATGTTGCATCAAAACTCTTTCAGTGCTCCAATGTTTCCATCAGTAGTCAGCACAAGAGATCTTTTTATATCTGGTTGATCAAAAAAGTAGATGATGTTATTGAATTTTCAGTGATGGAGTATCTGTTGTTGTGGCATTTAGAGTAGATTCGTATTTCATCTTCTGTTTTATTCTTTTTCTTACAGGTTTTATGATAGTGATGTACATTTTTGAGACGTATTTGGATCTGAGGCAACTCACTGCTCTCAAGCTTCCAACTCTCCCGAAAACCTTGGTTGGTGTAATTAGCCAAGAGAAGTTTGAGAAATCACGAGCATACAGTCTTGACAAAAGGTTTCGTCTTGATCATATTTATATCATTTTAGTTTTTTATAATTGCCAGGGGATATCATCACTGAGAACTTTAATATATGCAGCTATTTTCACTTTGTTCATGAGTTTGTAACTATACTTATGGACTCTGCAATTTTGTTCTTTGGGATCTTGCCTTGGTTTTGGAAGGTACATATCTGGTTTCGGTATACAGTATCTCATTTTGAATATAGAGTTGTTACATTACAATTGTAAAGTTTTCATTTTTACCTTAGATGTCTGGAGCTGTTTTACCGAGGTTGGGCCTTGATCCAGAGAATGAAATACTGCATACTCTTTCATTCTTGGCTGGTGTTATGACATGGTCACAGGTGTTCCAAATAAACCCCTTCATATAGTCCTATACGTTTAGCATCAAAATATCTATTTTCTTAAGATAATAATATTTCTTTTATATTCTGATGCAGATCACTGATTTGCCATTTTCTTTGTACTCAACTTTCGTGATCGAGTCTCGGCATGGGTTCAACAAAGTATGTCGTATTTCCAACACTACCTTGTGACTTACGTTTTTTTATCAGAGATGTGGATTAAATTTGCTTCTAAATTCTGTTGACAGCAAACAATATGGATGTTCATTAGGGACATGATCAAAGGAACATTCCTCTCTGTCATACTAGGCCCACCCATTGTTGCTGCGATAATTTTCATAGTCCAGGTTTGATGATTCTGGATTCATCTTATTTCTGAGTTTTTCACATGGATGACTATTCTCCATTGAGTGTGAGCTTCAAAGTTTTTAGTTTTCGTGTTAAAAATTTAAAATTTGCTTCTCTGAGCATGAAGTTTCTATCTTTTTCCAGAAAGGAGGTCCTTATCTTGCCATCTATCTGTGGGCATTCATGTTTATCCTGTCTCTAGTGATGATGACTATATACCCGGTCTTGATAGCACCGCTCTTCAACAAGTTCACTCCTGTGTGTATTTCTGTCATGGCCATTTTACAATTCACTGCTTGTTTGCATATGTTGTTACCAGACAATATAATCTCCCGCTTTTTTATGGCTATAGCTTCCAGATGGAGACCTCCGGGAGAAGATTGAGAAACTTGCTTCTTCTCTAAAGTTTCCTTTGAAGAAGCTGTTTGTTGTCGATGGATCTACAAGGTCAAGCCATAGCAATGTGAGAAGCTTGAGATCTCTTCCTACCTACTTTACTCTAGTTTACCATTAGAAGCTTACGTATCTTGTTACATCATACAGGCTTACATGTATGGTTTCTTTAAGAACAAAAGGATTGTTCTTTATGATACGTTGATTCAGCAGGTACTGTGACTCTTGATGCTTCAAACGAGCTATACTCACATTTCTGTTTCTGGTTCTGAAACATAACATAATCTTCTATTGTGCAGTGCAAGAATGAGGATGAAATTGTGGCGGTTATTGCACACGAGCTTGGACATTGGAAACTGAATCACACTACATACTCGTTCATTGCAGTTCAAGTGAGGCTCAACCGACAGTTCAAAAACTTACTCACATCTACATTTCACTTAAGAAATCATGTCTTATGACCCTCTCTCAATGTTTTGCTTGCAGATCCTTGCCTTCTTACAATTTGGAGGATACACTCTTGTCAGAAACTCCACTGATCTCTTCAGGAGTTTCGGATTTGATACACAGCCTGTTCTCATTGGTTTGATCATATTTCAGGTTTGTTATTTTTGCCTTTTGACACTAATCTAATGAATCAAGGATGGATTAAGAAAAAAAAACTCTAAACCTTTGGTTATATCTCCTGTCTGATTATCACAGCACACTGTAATACCACTGCAACATCTAGTAAGCTTTGGCCTGAACCTCGTTAGTCGAGCGTTTGAGTTTCAGGTACCATCTTACAATCCCTCAAGATCCAACCATAGTTTCTTTATTGCAATGGCAGCCTCATCTACTAATCTGAGTTAACGTTCCTTTTGCAGGCTGATGCTTTTGCTGTGAAGCTTGGCTATGCAAAAGATCTTCGTCCTGCTCTAGTGAAACTACAGGTCAGAGAAGATAACAACAGAACACAAACTGTTACCTCAATTTGTGTCACACACTTAAATGGATTTTTTGTTGGGATTTTGCAGGAAGAGAACTTATCAGCAATGAACACTGATCCATTGTACTCAGCTTATCACTACTCACATCCTCCTCTTGTTGAAAGGCTTCGAGCCATTGATGGAGAAGACAAGAAGACAGATTAAGTCCGCTTAACTCGTCTCTTGTACGGGTTGATGTCTTTTAGGTGACAGGTCGAAACAAAACAAAAAAAAGTGTAAAACCATATAGGCAGAGGCCTCTTTTGTTTGTTTTTTACTTTTACAGTGGGTTTTGCCTAGTTACTACTAGTTTTTGAGTTTCTTAAAAGTGGAATCACTCGCACGGTTCGATATGATCATTTCTGATTCGTCTTCTTTTATTAAAATGAGGAGAATCTAACGTATATGAATCATTCTTGTTTTGAAAGTGATATAGGTTATGATTGGTGTTACTACCACATGTTAGAAAATCGTGTAAAAGTAGTACTAAATTGAACATGGGATTCAGCGATACAGAATTATTGAACAAGGCAGAATTGTTTTTATGAGAATGATACATTTCTTGCTATGATGGTGCAATAATGGGTTTCTCTTTTCGCCCAAACCTTATCCTTTTTTCTTTATCATATTCTCATAATTACATTACCCTTTAAAGCATCCCTTCTAAATTCTGGATTAGTCTGTATAATATCATTCATTAGTTCACCGGTTTATAAAAATCAGAAAGTTTATAAGTTTCAAAATTTTGCTTTGGTGAAAAGATCATTCATATGGTTCCAATTTCCAAACCATTAATTTAAATTTTAGCTCATAGTTGTATCTCTTCGTCTCGATATGGACAAGGGATCCCAAAGTACATTATAAATATAAAAACTATGGGCATGGGTCTTTTGACGCATACAAATTTAAAACAACTTAAGCTTTAGCCTTTGTTCTACCTAATTTAGTAAATTATTAGTATAAACTATAAAGGATCTATTATATTATTTAATACAAGAATGAAGAAAACTATATTATCTACTATATTCGCTCTTTCTTTTTTTTGTCAAAATGGAATGCTGATCTGGCCACTCTACATAACTTTCATCTAGCCTCTCATCCTTATCTAGATAAACAAAATATGTGGCCCTTTGATAGGAAAAAATTTCATTCAAAAAATGCAAAGGCAGAATAATTTAATTTTACAAACGAATGTTATTAATGCAGTCTATAGTCTCTTCGGTATAATAAAAGTGATTCCTTTTCTCCAAAAACTATTTTGAATGATATTAAAGCTCTTAAATAGCAATACACTAAAAACGTAGCTTCATTAATCAAAACTCGGATCTAAATGTGTACTTAGTGAATGATATTAGTAGAGAATCATATCCCCAACACCGTTATCTCTCCGTCATCTCATCGTTTGTTTTTATTACAAACAAACCCCCTCGGGATCACGTAGGTCCCACTATTTTTCCTCTTAACTAAAAGGGTAATACCGTCATTTACCACACCTCTCGCCGTCACTAACACGGAGAGAGAAAGAATCAGACAGCTCATCCCAAGCACACACACTCATATCAGAAAATACACAGACACAACACAACACTGAGAGAGAGCTTTTCTTTTAAATTCCTTCAATTTTTTTTTGTTGTTGTAAAGAATAATAATTTATTCGATTGAATTTGTTTATTCGTGTCTTTGTTTTTACTCAATCCCCTGTTTCCGGTTCTGTTCGATTCTTCTCTGTCTCTGTTTTGTTTTTCGTCATTTTGCCTAAAGCCACATGCAACAGTGATTAACTGAATTTTTATTATCCATATCCATTTTGATTCGCCGGAAAGTTTATTCTTTTCCGGCGACAAATGCGAAAGATTCGAAAACCCATTTTAACCAAATCAATTCTATGACGATGTCTATATTCAATCCTGATTCAATCAACAACGAGCTATCGAAACCAACATCGATCTTTGGTCTAAAGCTTTGGGTCGTCATCGGAATTTTACTAGGATCTCTTATAGTCATCGCTCTCTTCTTTCTCTCCCTCTGTTTAACCTCTCGCCGGAGAAACCGTAAGCCACGTCACGCCGATTTCGCATCCGCAGCCGTAGCAACGCCGCCGATTTCAAAGGAGATTCAGGAGATCGTTAGACCTCCTGCGCAAGACCATTGCCATCCGACGCAGCCCGTTGCGGCGGAGATTCAAGTGGATATAGGGAAGACCGAGCACCGTGTTGTGTTCTCGGATCGAGTCTCGAGTGGTGAAAGCAGAGGAACGGTTAGTGAAACGGCGTCGTATTCAGGGAGTGGTTGTGTTGGACCTGAGGTTTCGCATCTTGGTTGGGGAAGATGGTATACTCTTAGAGAGCTTGAAGCAGCTACTAATGGATTGTGTGAAGAGAATGTGATCGGAGAAGGAGGTTATGGGATTGTTTATAGTGGGATTTTAACTGATGGAACTAAAGTCGCTGTCAAGAATCTGCTTAACAACAGGTACTTGATAAAGTTTTGATTTTTAATTTTCAATTCTTGATTTTTCCAATTCTCAAAATTGATTCTTTCGAATTTAGAAGATTATAGCTTTTGTTTTGCTATCTGGTAAAGATAAGAAAGGAATGATTTTAGTGTTCTTTGTACTTGAATGTGGTCCTGGGAAGGTGGTGTTTGTTGTGTCATTATATGGTCCCTTGTGATTTAGTGGATTAGGGACAACTTCTTTGCTGATGATCATTAGTCTTTAATTATGTTGGAAGGGGTCAAGCTGAGAAGGAGTTTAGAGTGGAAGTGGAAGCTATCGGGCGTGTAAGGCATAAGAATCTCGTTAGGCTATTAGGATACTGCGTCGAAGGAGCATACAGGTAAGAAAAAGAAACCCGCATGCTTGATACGGACTTTGCTCGGTACTTGTTTTGAACTTTGATAAGTCTTAACGTTTTTGGAATTCCTCTAGGATGCTCGTGTATGACTACGTCGATAATGGCAACTTGGAGCAATGGATTCATGGGGATGTTGGTGATAAAAGTCCGTTGACTTGGGATATTCGTATGAACATAATACTTTGCATGGCGAAAGGGTACACTTCCGAGAGACGCCTTTGATAACTTTCATTTGTGAATTCATCTTTTTCTATATGTGATTTGTTTGTTGATATTCCCGCAGATTGGCCTATCTGCATGAGGGTCTTGAACCGAAAGTCGTTCATCGGGACATAAAATCTAGTAATATTTTGCTTGATCGTCAATGGAATGCTAAGGTATCAGATTTTGGACTTGCTAAGCTCTTGTTCTCCGAGAGCAGCTACGTGACAACCCGAGTAATGGGAACTTTTGGGTAAGTTGTTTTTAGTTGGCATATATAAATATGATTGTTGGATAGTATTAAGGATTTCAAATTCTTGAAAAACATTTTGTCTTGATTGGTTTGTTATGTAGATATGTTGCGCCTGAGTATGCTTGCACCGGAATGTTGACAGAAAAGAGTGATATCTATAGTTTTGGGATATTAATCATGGAGATAATCACCGGAAGAAATCCTGTCGATTATAGTCGACCTCAAGGAGAGGTAATTTGTTTTATATCTATCGCTTCAAGGTTTCACAAAACCGTGTTCTTGATTGTCTCGTTTTGTTAGGTGAATTTGGTTGAGTGGCTGAAAACAATGGTTGGAAACCGAAGGTCTGAGGAAGTAGTCGATCCAAAAATACCCGAACCGCCCACTTCAAAAGCTCTTAAACGCGTGTTGCTCGTCGCGCTGCGTTGTGTGGATCCGGACGCGAATAAGAGACCTAAAATGGGTCATATTATACACATGCTTGAAGCTGAAGACTTGTTCTATCGTGACGTAAGTCTTATAATCGTATTAATGAACATTTGAAGTACGTGGATCGTTTAATTTGCTCACAGAATATATTGTAGCAGGAACGACGAGCCACGAGGGAGCATGCAAGCCGCGATTTTAACCAGCCACGGACTGAAATTTCACCGGCTGTGGCTGAGACGAGCGAAAGTGACAGTTCAAAAGACCGAAGATAAAGGATGTATGAAGAGACGACTCACTGATTATGTTCCGACCATTAGTTTTTTCAATTTTTTTCTTGTTTAGATCGATTTTTAAAATTATTATATGTGACATGATTATTATTTTATAACTTTTTTGTTAGGCTTATCCCTCTCGTGTAGTTAATAATTTCCTCTATGTATATACATTCGGTTAAACGCACTGACCCAAAGAAAAACGCAATGAAAGAAAGAAACAAAGCTAGCTTTAATAATGTTGTTAAAGAATATAAATATGTCAACGCTTAATAATTTGGTTTGGTTTGGTTATATATGATGTGTGTGGTGGACCGTGGACTGTGGTCTGTGGACCAAGCTAGATGTTATTTTCATCATAAGATGATCGGAGTTATATTCACACTCACACATGCCATATGGCCCATATCACGCGATCGATCGTCGTTGCCACTTTCAATATTCGGTACAATGGTACGGGACCAATATGGATGGATCCATATGTATTCCTTAGTTGTTCCATTATTGCGTAATTGATAAATTATTGGATAGGATTATATCTTCTCATCCTTTCGTAACTCATAAGAGGTTTTTGCATTTGTTCCCAAAATAGTTTCTCTAGATCCTAAGTCCTAACCTTCCTGAATGTCCTTTTCCTTTTGCAGAATATGAAAAGGATCTTTTGTTCATATTTATTGCATGGGGAAAACGACATCTTTGCTGGCTTAGAAGAAGCTTCAGCTGATGACACATACACTGATAATCTGTGGAATAGTTACATGAAAGACGAGGTGAGAGACATGTTTATATCTTTCTGTGTTTAAAATTCTACTATGGATTATATGTGTAATTTATGATGTTCTTAAAAAATTATGAACCATCTCTTTGTAACTTGCATTTGGCAGGGATTTGAACGGTTTGGGATTCCATCCAAGAGGGGAAGAGACTGGGAAGACAATGATTTATCACTTAACCAACTGTTCATGAAGCCTTGTAGCAGTCGTTCAAGAAAAAATTGTGATGAACCATCTTTGGAAGCTGTTGCATCACCAGATAATCATGATCACGGAGAGAATATGCATTAGAAGTCTAAATCTCTTAGCTGTTTGCATCGGACCATTTTTAAAAATATATTTAGAAAATTTCAAATCTGAGGCAAAGGCGCCGACGACCACGTCTACTACAACTAAATTATACTCCCCTGTTCATTTTTGTTTGATTGTTTAGAAAAAAAATTTGTTTCTAAAAGATTGATTTTTTAAGTTTTCCATGCAATATTTATTGGTTAGTATTGGTAAATTGTAATTTTTAAGAAAAATAGTTAATTATCATTGGTTTAGAGGTATAAAAAACTGTAAAACACTAAAAATAATACATTTATAATCAACATTTAATATATATTTTCTTAATATGTGTGTTTTTTTCTAAAAAATCAAACAAAAAATAACAGAGGGAGTATAAGAATTAGCCTGTGGGACATTTGTTTAAGTTCAACTATTGTATTTGAATCGTTATAAAGAAAGACTCTCGATAATCCAATCCATAATTAATTATTATATTCTGAATCTGACTCTGATTAATATTATTATGGTAAATTGCAATAGTGTCTCCGACTTTTCTTTAATAATAGCATATATCAACGTCTTCCGTCTTCACTTGGAGATCTCATCAAAAAAATTAACAAACCCTTTTGATTCGTTGACTTCAAAAAAATGGCTACAACAGCAGTAAACCTACCAATTCATGAGCACCCTCTTTATCCTTCAGCTCGATGTATTATAGGTGAATGTGATGGCTGCCATGTA